>OGKR01001910.1_pt1 | contig 12834 bp, 10 predicted proteins | sample 1572431 | NCBI WGS metagenome assembly OGKR01 (sample SAMEA2582079, study PRJEB24529) | metagenome | biome: Human gut stool | place: China | collected 2011 | reverse complement strand
ATAAACCACACGCACCTCAAACGTGCGCGTCTGCCAGTTCCGCCACCCTCGCATATGAAGTTTTGATGCAATCTTGATTTCTCTCGGCCTTGAGGTCTAAGCCGTATCGCTGACTGCTCAAGTATAATACCATACTCCCCCGGCGATGTCAAGCGTTTTCATAGATTTTTTTTGCCATTCATATCTTGTAAATGGAGTTTCCGTGCAGAAATGACTTAAGAAGGAGGTTTTTGGAAATGACTTTTTTCAGATCCAGCAAACATCAAAGATTGTTGTGGAGCCTTTTGCTGCTTTCTGTCGGGGCGGCGGCGGGGTTCGGACTGGGGATATTCTGCGGCGCGGAGCCGCCCGTAGGCTGCCGGGAGAGCGACCTGACCCCGGTGCCGGACGAAAGCTTCGTCTCCCCTGCCTCGGCGTCCTCCGTAGAAACGTCCCCGGAGCCGGAGCCGATGCCCGAGAAGTGGGTCTGTCTGACCTTCGACGACGGCCCCAGCAAGACGACGCCGGACGTTCTGTCCGCGCTGAACCGTGCCGGAGTAAAGGCGACCTTCTTTGTAGTCGCCACCGGCAACAACGACAAATATCTTCCCCTCATCTCTGAGGCTGCTGCCGCCGGACATCAGATCGCGCTCCACTCCGCCTCCCACGAGTACAGCGACATCTACCAGAGCTCGGACGCTTACTGGAAGGACATCGACCTGTTAAAGGAGCGTCTCTCCCCTTACGTCCGGGCCGACGGCCTGCGGTATCTGCGCTTCCCGGGCGGCAGTACCAACACCGTGAGCCGCCGCTACGGCGGGCGCGGGCTGATGCAGCAGCTCAAAGAAGAAGTCACTGCAAAAGGCTACGCCTATGTAGACTGGAACGTCTGCGCCGAGGACGCCGTAGGCGGCAAGCCCAGTGCAGGCACCATCTTCCGCAACATCGTGCGGGAGACCGGCGAGCAGACCCAGTGCATCGTGCTGATGCACGACTCGGCCACCACCCGCACCACCGCCGAAGCCCTGCCCGACATCATCCAGTGGTACAAGGACAACGGCTTCACCTTCCTTACCGTAGAGCAGGCCGTCCCCCTGCCCACGGCATAGCAAAAAGCCCCGGAGGGCCTGCCAGACGGCAGACTTTCCGGGGCTTTGGTGCGTAGGAGCAGCTTACTCAGCGGCCTGATTGAACAGGACGAAGGCACGATAAGCCATGTACAGGTCGGTCTTGTGGATGACCTCGAAGGGAGAGTGCATGGACAGCACAGGCACACCGATGTCGATGACGGGGATGCCGCGGTTGGCAACATACTTTGCGATGGTGCCGCCGCCGCCCAGGTCGAGGCGGCCCAGCTCACCGATCTGCCATGCAACGTCGTCGGCGTCCATCATGCGGGTGACATAGCCCACCAGCTCGGCAGAAGCGTCGTTTGCAGCGCTCTTGCCGCGGCTGCCGGTGTACTTGAACAGCGCGATGCCGCGGCCTGCGTAGGTGCCGTTCATCGGCTCGAAAGCGCTGGCCCAGCTCGGGTCGTAAGCAGCGGTGACGTCGGCGGACAGGCAGACACTGTTCCGGAATGCAATGATGTCGTCCTGACCGGCGGTGCGGCAGAGCTCCTGCATGAAGTGGAAGACGTACATGCTCTGCATACCGGTGACGCCGTCGGAGCCGATCTCTTCCTTATCGGTCAGAACGCAGACGGTGGTGAAGGCGGGATCCTTGGTGGCGATCTCGGCCATCAGAGCGGGATATGCATCGACGCGGTCATCGTGGCCGTAGCCGCCGATCATGGAGCGGTCGAAGCCGACGTCGCGGGACTTATAAGCGGGGACGATCTCGATTTCAGCGCGTGCAAAATCCTTCTCGGTGATGCCGTACTTCTCGTTGAGGAGGATCATGGTGTTCAGCTTGACAGCTTCCTTCACTTCCTCGTCGTCCACAGCGTCGGAGCCGATGAGGATGTTCAGCTCCTCGGCGCGGATGCCGTCGCTCAGCTTGCGCTCGCCCTGCTCAGCGCCCAGATGGGGCAGCAGGTCGGTGATGCAGAAGACGGGGTCGTTCTCATCCTCACCCACGTTCACAGAGACGGTGGTGCCGTCAGCGCGGGAGAACACGCCGTGGATGGCCAGCGGCATGGTACCCCACTGATACTTGCGGATGCCGCCGTAATAGTGGGTCTTGAAGTAGCTGAGGTGGTCGGACTCGTACAGCGGGGTCGGGCGCAGGTCCAGACGGGGGCTGTCGGTGTGAGCGATGACCAGATGGAAGCCGTCCTCGAAGCTGCGGGTGCCGATGGTGGAAGCCACGATGGCCTTGCCCAGCTGGCTGAAATAGACCTTGTCGCCGGGGGCGTAGGTCTTCTTCGGGTCGAACTGCTGGTAGCCTGCGTCCTTGAGCATCTGCTCGCTCTCAGCGGCCACCTCGCGCTCGGTCTTGCCTGCGTCGAGGAATTTCTTGTAGCCCTCAGCGAATGCGTGGGCCTCCTGCTTGACGGCGGCGGACTTGTCGCCGACGTAAGCGGGCTTAAACAGCAGCTTTTCAGCCAGCTGCTGGTTCGGAGTTTTTTCTGCCATAGGATCTCTCCTGCCTTTCTGTTTTCTTATACTTATTGGAAGCTGTTTTCACGGCCATTGCACACCGTCTGACCGGCCTTTTTACCCGCAGACTGCGTTGCTTTCTCTTGCGATCCGTCAGGATCGCTGCGAAAAATCGCCTTGCCTGCAAGCAAAAATCCTCGTTCATCCGGCACACTCTGGCCATGAAAACAGCTTCATCTATCAAAGACCCGCAGGTTTTTGGCCTGTCGGTTCTTCTTCATTGGTTGAGATTCAGCCGCCGTAGAGTCGGGTATAGACGGCGTAGCTGGCGGTTATCTTTTCGACGTAATGGTGCATCTGGTTATAAGGGAAGCCTTTCAGGGTCTGCCCGTCAGAGGAATGCTCTTCCATCCGCAGCAGATTATCTACGGTCCCCCATCCGCTGTGGTAGGCGGCGGCAGCGGTAGCCACATCGCCGCCGTACCGCTCCATGCAGAGATGGATGTAGTAGCAGCCGAAGCGGATGCTGACGTCAGGGTCGTAGAGTTCATCGAAGGTCAGGTCCTCATCCGGCGCAATCTTGCTGCGCAGCCAGATAAAGGTCTCCTCGGTCATCTGCATCAGCCCCCGGGCCTCCACGCTGGAAGTGGCGGCGGGGTCGAAGCCGCTCTCCGTGCGGATGAACGCATAGACCAGCAGCGGGTCGAGGTCATATTCTGCGGCCCACTGCTCCACCTGCCGGCTGTATTTGCGGGGATAGAGCAGCCGGTCGGCCTCCCGGGCGAGGGGCGGCAGAGCCATCAGGAGCACTGCCGCGATGCAGACCAGCACCACCAGTCTGCGCAGCAGTCGGAACAGCGTTTTCAAGCGCAGCATCCCTCCCCGATGAGAGCGTCACAGAGCTCGTTTGCTGCCTTCGCCAGCGCCTCACGGGTGGAGGTGTTGGGCAGAATGTAGTCTGCCCTGGCGGTCAGCACAGCCTCCGGCGTCTGGGCGTTGAGGCGGCGTGCGGCCATCTCGGGCGAGATGCCGTCCCGGGCCGCAATGCGCTCCACGCTGACTTCAAACGGTGCCGTGACCACGCAGAGCTTGTCGCACTCGGCCTCTGCCGCCGTGCCGATGATGACCGCGCCGTCCAGCACAAAGAGCTTCGCCCCCGCCTGCTGCGCGGCCTGTTTGGCGGCGCGGATGCGGCGGACGATCTCCGGGTGGGTCAGCGCGTCGAGCGCAGCTTTCCCCTCGGGCGTTGCAAAGGCGCGGTCAGCCAGCAGGCGGCGGTCGAGAGTGCCGTCTTCCTTTATAATATCTGCCCCGAAGCGCTCAACCAGCTGGGGCAGCAGCGGTGAACCCGGAAGCAGGATCTCACGGGAGAGCTGGTCGGCGTCTGCCAGCGGGATGCCCCGGGCCGCGAACACCGCCGTGACCGTCGATTTGCCGCAGCCGCTGCGGCCGGTGATACCCAGCGTTATCATAGCTTTATCACCCGGAACGCGGCCGCGCGGATGAGGCGGTTATAGACGGCCATGGACAGGCCGTCTTTCTGGGGGCAGCGGGCGTAGACCACCGCATCGCCCTGCTCATCCAGCGCACGCAGGGAGCGGAAGATGTGCTTTGCCTGGTCGGCTCCGTCGCCCTCCCGGCCATACTCCACACAGGGTACACCCAGCTTTTCGGCCTCGCCGGTAAAGCAGAGGCAGCTGGGGTTCTCGGCGGCGTGGGCATCCACATAGGCTTTGAACTGCTCGAAGGTGCCGTCCAGAAGGGTCACATCCGCCTTGGGGGCGTAGTGCTTATACTTCATGCCGGGGCTGCGGACGACCGCGCCCTCCGGCAGCTTCTCGAGGATGGCCTTGGAAACTTCCACTTCCTCGCCCAGCGCACGCTCGAGGTCCTCCAGCGTGATGTGGCCGGGACGGAAGAGGGTGGGCTTTTCGCCCACCACCGACACGACGGTGGACTCCACGCCCCAGTCGCACTCGCCGCCGTCCAGAATGAGGGGCAGGCGGCCATCCATGTCGGTAAAGACGTCCTGTGCGTTGGTGGGGCTGGGCTTGCCGGAGAGGTTGGCCGACGGGGCCGCAAAGGCGCAGCCGCTGGCCTCGATGACGGCCCGTGCCACCGGGTGGCTGGGCATCCGGATGCCCACGGTGTCCAGACCGGCACAGCACTCCGCCGCCACCTCGGGGCCGCGGGGCATGATGATGGTCAGCGGGCCGGGACAGAACGCCGCCATCAGCAGCTGGGCGCGTTCCGGCACCTCGCTGACGAGGCCGTGCAGCATCTCAGGGCCGGTGACGTGGACGATGAGGGGATTGTCCTGCGGGCGTCCCTTCGCCACAAAGATCTTGCTCACGGCCTCGCCGTTGCGGGCGTCGGCCGCGATGCCGTAGACCGTCTCGGTAGGCAGGGCTACCAGCTCGCCCTGCCGCAGAAGCTCGGCTGCGCGGGCAATGCCCTCCGCGTCAGCCGGGCGGACTTCAGTATTGATACTCATACGAATCATCGCTCTTTTCTTCTGTAAAGCAATTATCCTTTACAGCTTTTCGTGCGCATTCTGCGCAAGTTTATGCGTTTAGCTTTTGCAGTTTCTCGGCCTGCTCACGGGTGGCGAGGGCGTCGATGATGTCGTCCAGATTTCCGTCCATGATCTTGTCGAGGTTGTGTACCGTCAGGCCGATCCGGTGGTCGGTGCAGCGGTCCTGCGGGAAGTTATAGGTGCGTATCTTCTCGCTGCGGTCCCCTGTTCCCACCTGACCGGCGCGGTCGGCGTTGATGGCGTCCTGCTGCTCCTTCTGCTTCTGGGCCAGCAGGCGGCTGCGCAGGATCTCCAGAGCCTTGTCCTTGTTCTGGAACTGGCTGCGCTCGTTCTGGCACTCGACCACGGTTCCGGTGGGGATGTGGGTAACGCGGATGGCGCTGGACGTCTTGTTGATGTGCTGGCCGCCCGCACCCGAAGAGCGGAAGGTGTCGATGCGCAGGTCCTTCATGTCCAGCGCAAAGTCCACCTCTTCGGCCTGCGGCATCACGGCCACGGTGGCCGTCGAAGTATGGATGCGGCCCTGCGTCTCCGTCTCGGGCACACGCTGCACCCGGTGGACGCCGCTCTCGTACTTGAGGCGGTTGTAGGCGCCCCGGCCATTGACCGCAAAGACGGCTTCCTTGGTTCCGCCGAGCTCCGTCTCGTTGAGGTTCAGCAGCTCCATCTCCCAGCCCCGGCTCTGGACGTACATGGTGTACATCCGCACGAGGCTGTGGGCGAACAGCGCAGCTTCCTCGCCGCCGGCACCGGCGCGTATCTCCATGATGACGCTTTTCTCGTCGTTTGCGTCCTTCGGCAGCAGCAAAATTTTGAGATTATTTTCCAGCTCTGCCACATCCTGACTTTTTTCGCTCAGTTCCTGCTGTACCATAGCCTTAAAGTCCGCGTCGAGGGGCTCGTCCCCTTCCAGCAGGGCTTTTGCCTGTGCCAGGTGGTCCTGCGCAGTGGTGAGGGCGTGGTAAGCGTCCACCACCGGCTGTGCTTCATGGTACTCCTGCATCAGGCGGCGGAACTGCGCCGGGTCGGCGGCAGTTTCGGGCTGATTGAGACGGATAGAAAGTTCTTCGAACCGGCGGCAGACGGCCTCCATTTGGGAAGTCAGATTCGGCATATCAGGCAGTTCTCCTTACAAAACAGTTTCTGAATGTGCTGTGCCGCCGGGCTATTCCTGGCCCGGTTTGATGACCTTTTTGATGTTCTTCTCGATCTTCGCCCGGGGCAGCATGACCTCGCGGCCACAGCCCGTGCAGCGGATTTTGAAATCCATGCCCACCCGCAGTACCTCGAAGCTTGCTGCTCCGCAGGGGTGCTGTTTGCGGGTAAGGATGGTATCGCCGACTGCAATATCCATATTGAATCCCTCCTGTCTGCACATTTATAGTACAGGCCGTGTGTCCAAAAGAGAGACACACATCTATAGTATAATCCAAACTCGTATAAAATGCAAATGCAGCTGCATATGGTTTTATAGCTGCAATGCTACCCCAAAAAACAGAGAAAGAGGAATGAAAGATGATGCAAGCGTTTCGTACCGAAAACAACTACCGCAATGCTTCCCGCCTGAGCGCCGCCGAACTGCGGGCCGCGATGGCCAGCCGCGAGATCCTGCAGAGCACGGCGCTGGCCTTCGACACCCAGCGTCAGCTCCGGTTCGAGCTGGGCGGCTGCCGGGCTGTAATGCCCTTCGGGCAGTGCGCCGACGGGGCCGACACTGGCAGCGTACGGGACATCGCCGTACTGACGCGGGTAGGCCGGCCCACCTGCTTTGTCATCGAGGGCATCGACACCGACGAAAACGGACAGACTGTCTACCGCCTCTCCCGCGCTGAAGCACAGCGGATGTGTAAGGCCGAATACCTCGACCAGCTCCAGCCCGGCGACATCCTGCCCTGCATCGTGACCCACATCGAGCCCTTCGGCGCGTTCTGTGACGTAGGCTGCGGCATCAGCGCCCTGCTGCCCATCGACTGTATGTCAGTGAGCCGCATCTCCTCCCCTGCCGACCGGGTCAGCGTGGGGCAGCAGATCCTCTGCGCCATCAAGAGCCGGGACGCACAGGGGCGGTTCGTGCTGACCATCCGGGAGCTGCTGGGTACCTGGGCCGAGAACGCTGCCGCCTTTACAGTGGGCGAAACGGTGGTGGGCATCGTGCGGAGCGTGGAGGAGTACGGCACCTTCATCGAGATCGCGCCCAACCTCGCGGGCCTCGCCGAGAGCTGCCCCGACCTGCGGCCCGGGCAGGCTGTGAGCGTCTACATCAAGAACATCCTGCCCGAGAAGATGAAGATAAAGCTCGTCATCGTCAACCACGCCCTCAGCCAGAGCCACCGCTTCGAGCTGCGGTACTTCATCACCGAGGGCCACCTCGACCACTGGCTCTACTCCACCCCCGAGAGCCACAAGCGCATCGAGACGGATTTTTCGGTCATGGCTTGCAATCCGGCGTGAAACCCTTTATACTATAGTTAATACTATAGAACACGGGAGATGGGAGTAACAATGGCCGCCAACGATGCTTTTACCGCCGGTGTGCGTCCCGGTGGGCTGACCAACAGCACCGAGATACGATTGCTGCTGTGTTATCTTGTCAAGAACGCCGGGCCTATCACACGGACGGAGATCGAAAACGCCCTGATGGAAGAGGCTTTGGTAAATTATTTTGAGATCGGCTCCTGCCTGGACGACATCGCCAGGCAGCAGCTCGTGACGGTGGAGGGCGACCGGTACACCATCACCGACAAGGGCCGGAAAGTGGCACAGGAGCTGGCCTACGACCTGCCCCGCAGTGTGCGGGAAAAGGCGGTCGCCGCCGTGCTGCGCAGCCAGACCTGGGCGCGCAAGGAAGCCGAGTACAGCGCCCGCATCAGCGAAAAGGCCGACGGCCATTGCTCCGTGCGCTGTCAGGTGAAGGCTCTGGACAGCGAGCTGTTCTGTCTGGACATCGGCACTCCTGACCGGCTGAGCGCTGAGATGGTAAAAAAGCAGTTCATTTTGAAGGGCAATGAAATTTATCAGATGCTCATTACCAAATTGACCGAAGAAGAGAAATAACAAAAAAGTCCGCTGCACGTTGGTTTCGTGCAGCGGGCTTTTGCTTTTGTCAGATCAAGATACAGATGAGTCCGGTACAGCCCTCGTTGATGACCCGTTCCAGCGTCTCCTGCAAACGGCCCCGGGCCTCCTGCGGCATATGGAGCAGCTTGTTCTGCAGGCCGTCGTTGACCAGCTCGTGGAGGCTCTTGCCGAAGATGTTCGACTCCCACAGGCGGACGGGATCGTCCTCGAAATCCTTCAAAAGGCTCTGCACGAGGTCTTCGCTCTGCTTCTCCGTCCCGACGATGGGACTCAGCTCGGTGTGGATGACCGCCTTCATCATGTGGATGGACGGCGCGCTGGCCTCGAGACGGACGCCGTACCGCCCGCCCTGCCGGACGATCTCGGGCTGTTCCAGCGAAAGCTCGTCGATGGACGGCATCACGATGCCGTAGCCGGTGGCCTCCACCTGCTCCATCGCACTGCGTATCTTCTCGTAGGCACGCTTGGCTTTGGCCAGCTCGATGATGCAGGGCATCAACCCGGCTTCGTCGCCGATCTCGAGGCCCGTCTGCTCGCTGAGCACCTTATAAAACACCTCGGGCTTGAGCAGCACCGTGATGCGCACTACACCGTCGGCGAGGTTCATCCCGCTGAGGGCGGCGTTTTCCACCGCCTCGCAGTCCAGCGCCGCCCGGCCGGAGTCGGAGACGTCCTTCATCCGGGAAATTTTCTCGGAGAGCTGCATGGCCGCTGTGTATACTTCGGTCTGGAGCCAGTGGCCTTTGTCCAGCATCGTCACCCAGCGGGGCAGGGCGAAATCCAGCTCCCGCACCGGAAACTCGTAGAGCACCTTCTGCAAAATTTCGCCCAGCTGCGCCTCGTCGAGGTCGAGGCAGTTCACAGGCAGAACGGTCCGGCCATAGCTCTCTTCCATTTCCGCCGCCATCGCTCTTGTCTCGGGGGCGTCGGGGTGGGTGCTGTTGAGCAGGATAACGAAGGGCTTGCCCAGCGCTTCCAGCTCGTCGATGACCCGCTTTTCTGCCGGGATGTAGTTTTCGCGGGGTATCTCGCTGATGGTGCCGTCGGTGGTGACGACGATGCCGATGGTGGAGTGGTCCCGGATGACCTTGCGGGTGCCAGTCTCGGCGGCGAGGTCGAAGGGGATCTCCTCGTCGAACCAGGGGCTTTTGACCATCCGGGGCTTGTCATTCTCCTCGTGGCCCATGGCCCCCTCCACCATGTAGCCCACGCAGTCGATGAGCCGGATGCTGCACTCTCCCCCGCCCTCCAGCGCCAGCGGCACCGCCGCCTCCGGGATGAACTTGGGCTCGGTGGTCATGATGGTGCGCCCCGCCGCCGACTGGGGCAGCTCATCGCGGGCGCGGAGCTTCGCGTCCTCCGGGCCGATGGCGGGCAGCACCAGCTTTTCCATAAACTGCTTGATGAGGGTGCTCTTGCCCGTGCGCACCGGCCCCACCACGCCAATGAGGATGTCGCCGCCGGTGCGGGCTCCTATCTCGCGGCAGACTGCCGCCTGCTCGATTCGTTCCTGCTTTGCCAAAATGCTCTCCCCTCTCTTCCCATTTGAAAGCCATTTGGAAGAAATTTATGCGACGACGGGAGGAATTAGTACGATGCAAAGCAGCGCATCACCGTCAAAATCATACTTTCTTCAAAAAAATCCAAAAAAATTGCAAAAATCTGTTGACAAGACTGCCTTATCCGAGTATAATATCTCATGTCGCCGGTGCTTCGGTAGGGAGGCAACGGATGATGACCGGGTGTAGCGCAGTTTTGGTAGCGCGCTTGAATGGGGTTCAAGAGGCCGTGAGTTCGATTCTCGCCACTCGGACCAGAGCTCTTCAGTCGAGAGACTGAAGAGCTTTTTGTTATATCTGGAACTTTTGCAAACAACAGAGCCGCAGTCTTTTGGGAGACTGCGGCTCTGTTTTATACTGCTTTATCTGCCCTCTGCGCGGAGTTTCGCGTCCTTTTCCAGCAGGGGCTTGAGGTACTGGCCGGTAAAGCTGCCCGGCACCTCGGCCACCTGCTCCGGCGTACCCTCGGCGACGATGAGGCCGCCGGCACTGCCGCCCTCGGGGCCGAGGTCGATGATGTGGTCGGCGCACTTGATGAGGTCGAGGTTGTGTTCGATGACGATGACGGTGTTGCCTGCGTCCACCAGCTTCTGCAGTACCTCGATAAGGCGGTGAACATCAGCCATGTGGAGGCCAGTAGTCGGCTCGTCGAGGATATACACGGTCTTACCCGTGCTGCGGCGGGCCAGCTCGTTGGCCAGCTTGACACGCTGCGCCTCGCCGCCCGAAAGGGTCGTGGCGCTCTGCCCCAGCGTGACATACCCCAGGCCCACGTCCAGCAGCGTCTGCAGCTTGCGGGCGATCTTCGGCTGGTTGGCGAAGAAGACGACCGCCTCTTCCACAGTCATGTTCAGCACGTCAGAGATGGTCTTTTCCTTATACTTGACTTCCAGCGTCTCGCGGTTGTAGCGTGCGCCCTTGCAGACCTCGCAGGGAACGTAGACGTCCGGCAGGAAGTGCATCTCGATTTGGAGGATGCCGTTGCCCTCGCAGGCCTCGCAGCGGCCGCCCCGGACGTTGAAGCTGAACCGTCCCGGGCCATAGCCCCGCATTTTGGCGTCCTGCGTCTGGGAAAAGACGGTGCGGATGTCGTTGAACACGCCGGTATAGGTGGCGGGGTTGGAGCGGGGCGTACGGCCGATAGGCTGCTGGTCGATGCCGATGACCTTATCCACGAACTCGAGGCCCTCTACCCCATCGCACTTGCCAGCGCGGGAGCGGGCGCCGTTCAGCTCACAGGCGAGGGTCTTATACAAAATCTCGTTGATGAGGCTCGACTTGCCCGAGCCGGAGATGCCCGTCACGCAGACGAACTCGCCCAGCGGAAATTTTACGTCGATGTTGCGCAGATTGTTTTCGCGCGCACCCTTCACCGTGAGGAAATTGCCGTTGCCGGGGCGGCGGGTCTGCGGCACCTCGATGCGCTTGCGGCCCGACAGATAGTCGCCGGTGATGCTGCGCTTGGCCTTGCAGATGTCCTTGACGGAGCCTGCGGCCACGATCTCGCCGCCGTGGACGCCCGCGCCCGGGCCGACGTCCACGATATAATCGGCGCTGCGCATGGTATCCTCGTCGTGCTCGACCACGATGACCGTATTGCCGAGGTCGCGGAGATTTTTCAGCGTTGCGATGAGTTTATCGTTGTCGCGCTGGTGCAGGCCGATGGACGGCTCATCCAGCACGTACAGCACACCCGACAGAGCGCTTCCGATTTGGGTGGTCAGGCGGATGCGCTGGCTCTCGCCGCCGGACAGGGTGCCTGCCGACCGGGCCAGTGTGAGGTAATCGAGGCCCACGCTCTGCAAAAACTGCAGGCGGTTCTTGATCTCCTTCATGATCTGGCCGCCGATCTGCTTCTGCTTTTCGGTCAGGTTCGGCTCATTGTCGGCGATGAATTTCAGCTCGTCCCGAATCGACATTTCGCAGAAATCGCTGATGTTTTTGCCGCCGATGGTCACAGCCAGCACCACCGGTTTCAGGCGCTTGCCATGGCAGTCGGGACACTTGACGCCCGACATGAAGCTGCCGATTTCCTCCTTCATCCACTCGCTGTTCGTCTCGCGGAAGCGGCGCTCGAGGTTCTCGACGATGCCCTCAAAGGTATTATAATAGACGCCGCTGCCGAACTCATTCGTGCGGTGCATCTCGATTTTTTCTTCGTTGGTGCCGTAGAGCAGAGCGTTGACGGCCTCGGTGCTCATCTCTTTGATGGGCGTATCCAGCGTAAAGCCGTACTTTTTGCCCAGACCCAGATAATACATCTCGGCTACAGAGCCTTCGGCGTAGTACCAGCCGCTGGCCTTGACAGCCCCCTCCCGAATCGAGAGGTCCCGGTTGGGCAGGATGCGCTCTTCGTCCACCCTCATGAAGGTGCCGAGGCCGGTACACTTCTCGCAGGCGCCCAGAGGGTTATTGAAGGAGAAGAGCCGGGGCGACAAGTCACTGATGGAGATGCCGTGCTCGGGGCAGGCGAAATTCTGGCTGAAGGTCATGCACTCGCCGCCGATGACGTCCACCTCAGCCACGCCGCCGGTGAGGGCAAGGGCCGTTTCCAGCGAGTCAGCCAGACGGCCGCGGATGCCCTTGCGCATGGCAAGACGGTCAACGACGATTTCCACGGTGTGCTTGATGTTCTTTTCCAGCGCGATCTCCTCGTCGAGGTCGTACATATTGCCGTCGATTTTCACGCGGGCGTAACCGGCGCGGCGAGCGGCGTCCAGCTCTTTCTGCTGGGTGCCTTTGCGCTGGCGGACGACAGGCGCGAGGACCTGGAACTTCGTCCCCTCTTCCAGCTTGAGCACAGCGTCCACCATCTCATCCACGCTCTGCTGGCTGATGACCCGCCCACACACCGGGCAGTGCGGCACGCCCACGCGGGCGTACAAAAGGCGCAGATAATCGTAAATTTCCGTCACGGTACCCACGGTGGAGCGGGGGTTGTGGCTGGTGGTCTTCTGGTCGATGGAAATGGCCGGAGACAGGCCGGTGATCTCGTCCACATCGGGCTTGTCCATCCGGCCAAGGAACATCCGGGCGTAGCTGGACAGGCTTTCGACATAGCGGCGCTGGCCGTCGGCGTAGATGGTGTCGAAGGCAAGGCTCGACTTGCCCGAACCGGACAAACCGGTCATGACGATGAGTT
>OGKR01001901.1_pt1 | contig 12892 bp, 8 predicted proteins | sample 1572431 | NCBI WGS metagenome assembly OGKR01 (sample SAMEA2582079, study PRJEB24529) | metagenome | biome: Human gut stool | place: China | collected 2011 | reverse complement strand
AGATATAGTAAGACCTGCTATTTTAGTAGGCAAGTATCGTTTGTATCCAAGAATCTCCTGCCTTTAGGCATGGGGAGTATGTCAATAAAGAACAAATATATCAAGCTGTTTGGGAAGAAGATTTTCTGCTTTCAGATAATAATATAATGGCATTTATCCGTAAACTACGTAAAAAAGTTGAACCTCAAGCAGATTTACCAGGATACATTATTACAATTTGGGGAATAGGATATAAATTTAATGAAAATATAAAAAAAGGCTCTCATATTACTATGAGAGTCTTCTTTTTTTATTGGATTATAAAATAGTAGTTACTGTTTTAAATACATCTTTAGCTTCGTTTACTTTGTTGCTTCCACCTAAAACGCAGATAGCATTTTCCTTCATGCAAGCATCTACTAAATCAGCTAAAACTCTAATATCTTCTTGAGTTGTAGCTAAAATTTCATCACGCTGTTGCTGACGCATTTCATCTGTCATTTCAGCAATATACGCAGAAGAAGCTAACTCACCTTTTAATGCAGGAGTAAGTGGCATATCAATATTACTAATTGTGCCGATAATATATTTTGTCATTTCTCTATCACTGACATTAAAATTACGTAAAAACTCTGCTGTTTTATCATATACATTTAAAGTTTCTACTAAATTAGGATCACGATAAGAACCAAAATACATATTGCCATCACGACGGAATTTTACAAATGCACCATAAGCTCCGCCAAGAACACGAATATTAGTCCACAAATATTCATAACGCATAATAGTTTCTAATACCTTCATAGCTCCTGTATATTTATATCCTAAGCGTATGAAATTAGCACCTTTGGCAACATATTGTACCTGAGAAGATGTAATAAAACCTTCATTTTTCTTTTCTACTGCAAATGGTATTTCTTGTTTTGGATAAGTTTCATTTGGCAATACTTCTAATAAAGGTTTAATTGCAGATATTACTTTTTCATAATCGTTTTTAGATACAGTAATACTTGTCAATAAATTATATTTATTAAATATCATTGGTAAAATTTTAGCAAAAGCTGTTTGCATTTTATTAAATTCATTATCAAAATCATTTAAGAAATTCTTAATAAATGCATAGAATTTTAAGTCACCAAAATTATCATAGCGTTCTTTTGGTGTAAAATATGCCATCAATTCATCAAGAACTAATTGATGACCTGAACGCAATATTGACATTTCAAAATCACTGCGACATTGCATTGCCAAATCTTTAATACGTTCTTTAGAAGTAAAGGAACTATTGAAAATTATTTCTTGTAGTAATTTTATCAATTCTGGCATCTTATCTACCAAAACTTTAGCTTTAAATACAAATTTTGGCATATAAGAGTCAACATCGCCCTCTTTATCATACGTAGCTACAGCAAATCTCATTCCACCAGTATGCAAGTTTACAGCATTAGCCAATGCTTCATATGTGTAATTTTTTGTAGCAGTTCTACCAATAAATTCTTCCAATAAGAATAGATAATTTATATCTTCATAAGCTATATTGCTTATATCAAATAACATTCTTAAATAGCAAATTCCATTTGTATCAATATCATGTCTTAAAACTTTTGTATCTGCTATTTCATCTTCAGCAATAATTAATTTATCACATTGTTTAGTGATATCTTCAATTTTCAATAATGGAATTTTTTCTAAATCCTCTGGTTTATCCACAGAACGTTGACGCTCTTTTAATTTTTGAGTATCCGCAATAATTTTTTCAATATCTTCTTTACTCATAGAAGCTTTTTTCTGTGCTAATTTATCAGCTAAATCTTTTTCTTGTTTAGCAATTACATTTTCATCTGGTTCTAAAATTAAAATATGACTATGAGTATTATCCAATAAATATTCTTGAATTAATGCTTCAAACTTACCTTCTTTTGCCCACTGTTTTACAGTTTTCAAAGCTTCTTCATAATGGAGATACATAGTAGCATCGCCATCATATAACCAGCTATTCATAAGATTAATATTATAAATCAATCCTTTTGGATATTGACCAAAATCAGCCTCACGAAGCTTAAATTCCATACTATTAATAGAAGCTTGCAGCAATTCATCATCAATGCCATTTTTTACAATGTCATTTAAAGTATCAGTTACAACTTTTGTAAATTCATCAACTTTATCAGCTTCAGAACCATTGACGATAATGCTAAACATTGGCTGTAAAATACCATTATCAAATGAAGAAATTACATCACTACCAAGACCAGCTTTAATTAAAGCATTGCGAAGTGGCGCAGCTTCACTTTTTAATAAAGCATGTTCTAATACAGTAAATGCCAACATCTTTTCTTTTTCCAAAGAAGTTGCAATAGAATAATTCATGCTTAAAAATGTTTTATTTTCTTTTGCTTCACCAGGAGCTATAGGGTAAATATCTTTAATCAATTTACGAGCTGTAAATGGTTTTTGTACATCAATATGAGAGTCGATTTCAATTTTATTAAAATTGCTGAGATATTCTTCATCTAAGAAAGATAAAGTTGACATCATATCCATATCCCCATAAAGATAGATATAACTATTAGCAGGGTGATAATAACGACTATGGAAGTCAATAAACATTTCTTGTGTTAAATCTGGGATAGCTACAGGATCACCGCCAGATTCATATTGATATGTTGTATCAGGATATAGATTATTTAAAATCTTTCTTTCCAATAATCCATCTGGAGAAGACAATGCACCTTTCATTTCATTATAAACTACACCACTATAAGCTAATGGAGCATCTACATTATCAATTTCATAATGCCAACCTTCTTGCATTAAGATTTCAGGTGTTGTACGCATATTTGGATAAAATACTGCATCAAGATAAACGTCCATAAGATTGCGGAAATCTTTTTCATTTCTGCTAGCTATAGGATACATAGTTTTATCTGGAAATGTCATTGCATTTAAAAAAGTATTCAAAGAACCTTTTACTAATTCCACAAATGGTTCTTTAGTAGGAAATTTACGAGAACCACAAAGTGTGGAATGTTCTACAATATGAGCTACACCAGTATCATCAGTAGGAGTAGTGCGGAAAGTTATAGAAAATACTTTATTATCATCATTATTTTCTATAAATAATAATTTTGCGCCACTTTTTTCATGATAAAATTCATATGCATTAGATGAAATTTCAGATATATGGGATATTTTATCCAATCTGAAACCACAATAAATATTTTTCTCTTGTAAATTCAAAATAATATCTCCTTTATTCAAAATAAAATTAATATATTATATTTGCAGATTTTGCTTAATTAATTTATATAAAATTCATAATCCCGATAGAAGAAATGGGATATTTTTTAAAATCATACATATACAATTAAAAGCATATCTATATTATACCTTTAAAATAGCAAACCTTCAATAAACTTAATTAATCCTTAAAAATATCTATTGCAATTATAAAAAATATGCTATTATAATAACTGAACCTCAACCACTTATGTATTTCTTACATTTATTTTTTACATAATATAAAAAAGTACCTATAATAAAAATTATAGGTACTTAAAAATGTCATTACATTTTTTTCCAGTCAATTATTTCTTTTAAAATGCCTGTGATTTTATCCAATTCTTCATTGGATAAATCTTTTAAGAGATAGTTGATATGCTGAATGCTTGCTTGTCTAACTTCGATTTCACTATCATTGTTAGGTACATCTAAGAACAATTCAGACATAGTAATTCCTAAAGCTCTTGTTATTTTCTCTAATGTTGTAATTGTTGGACTCTTTAAATTACGTTCCAAATGACCCAAGAAGACTGGATTAATTTCAGCTCCTAACGCTAATTGCTCTTGAGTTAATTTTTTTTGTTGACGAAAAGCTCTAATTTTTGTAGGGTTCATATTTCATAATATTATATGCGTAAAATGATGATAGATAAACTTATTAATTGATATAAGCGTTTATTATATTTATATTTTATCGTATTATTTATATAGTATGGCAACAAGTAGGCAACAACATAAAAACATGGCAACAAATGGCACCATATAGTATACAGAAAGAATTAACCGCTTTTTAGCGGTTTTATTTTTTTTATAAATAATATAAAGAAGTTTTTATTGGTAATAAAAATATAGATAATAAAAATGGAGGTGTGGCATATGCTTCCTTACGACAGAAAATTTAATGTCGGAAGGCAAAGTGAACAGATTTTTAATGAGGAACTACATAAAATGTATGAATCAACTAAACATTTATTGGACGTTCCAGAAGATAAGCATTCTGTTCCTGAAGCTAAATTAGACGGTTCCTTATGGTTAGATAGAAGTAAAAATGAATTAAAAAGCTATAATAAAGCTACAAATACATGGAATATTATTTTCCAGAAAAAATTTCAAATAGTAGATCAAATTACAAATATTTTACCGCCAAGTAATCCTGTATTAGGACAATTATGGTTATATAATGATGTATTAATGTACTTTAACGGATCCGAATGGAAACCAGTTAAAGCGTTAGAACAAGATGGTTCTCAATTTAATTTATCTATATTTGAAAATTTTTTATTAGTAAGTCCATTGTTAACTAGAGAAGATATTATATCTAATGATGATATATCTGAAGATATAGATGAAAAATATCTTGATGAAGTAGGACGTACTATTTTACGAATAAATAAATGGAAAATATTTAGCGATATAGATAGTAATTTAATTATTAAATACGAAAATAGAATCATAAATCAATTTAATAAAAAATTATCATCGCAAATAGACAATGAACAGCTTGTAATTATTGAACCACTTGGAGATTGTATCACACTAAATGAATGGAAAATTTTTAGCGATAGTTTAGATAACTTAATTATAACATTTAATGATATATTAGTGGCAGAGTGGGTAGTTGATAAAAATTTAATAGAAGCATACATAATAGCTAATAATTTATCAACAGAAGTTAATAATGATAATGAAATAGTAAATGATGTTTCTATTGGAAATTGGAGTTTTAATTTTAATTCAGAAGATAACAATTTATATTTAAGATATAGAGGAGTAGATGTATCTTGTTGGAGTAAAGATGGTTATTATCCAGGAGTTCCAAATTATAGCAAATTAACAGCAGCTAAAGCAGATGCATTATTAGACCAATATTTACAAGGAAAAATAGATTACGATAATAATAGTAAGTATATGGAAACTGGTTGGACTCCAGATGTAATGCCAGCTATGGAAGAGATAGATCCTCGTAGATTATATCTATATGGAGATACAAAAATATTAGTACCAAATATAGATGTAGATAGAATATTTTTAAATGAATCATTAGATTTTTCATATAAAGAAATAACAAAAATATGTATATCATATCCTAGTCAGACGTTAAACATAAAAAAACCTTCATTAATACATATTAATCCAGGGAAATTAACTAAGATAAAAAAACGCTTATTTAAAATAGATAAAGAAAGTTCTAAAATTTATACTACAGCATATCAAACAGAATTTTATGGTTTTCATGGCGATAGTATTTATGGAGATTTACTACTTCCAGAATATGAAAAAGATGATGGCGGATACATAAAAATGAGTGATGGTATAATATTAAGCTATCAACAATCTCAAAATTATGATTATATATTAGCTGTATCATATGAATTCAGTTGGTTTAAATCCACAGGTACATTGAATAAAGTATCTAATAACGATGAAACTAGTTCATATTATATTCAAGATTATGCTGGTCCAATTACTGTATTTACAGATGGATTTAATTTAGAAGAAACAAGTTTTACAGAAGATAATATATCAAAAACTATAACTATAAATGAAAATACTGATAATATAGACGATGTTTCTATGATTCATGCTATCAAACGAGAGTATGGATTTGTAAGAAAAGTTGATATACAAAATAGAGCAATCATAAAGGTTTTAACTCCTTACAAAAAACCTTTAATATATTTAAATGGAGAAGCAATACATCCTCAACTTAATGATGTAGAAATAGATGGCAACTATATTTATGTTAAAAATGGCCTAATAAACATGACATGGGCCATAGTAGAGCTATTTGATTCTATAAATAATTATGACATGAATTTAGATACTGGATATGTAAATAAAACAGATACATATGGAACTCCTATTATTACTTTTGATAATACAAAAGTAGATGAAGGAGATGGATTAATATTATACATAGATGGTCTTTTAATAAAAAAAGAAGATTTAAATATAAATTATGCAGAAGGTTTTATTAATGTAGATGGATTATCAATTGGACAAGATTATATTTTATTAAGAGATAAATATAATTATTTCTATGATGAATCTAAATTAACTCCAGCACTTCCTGTAGGTCATTTAAGCGAATCCTTAGTTTATATTAATGGTCATTTAATTAATAATGCGACAATAATAGATACAATATATTCTAAAGAACAAATAAAACCACAAGCTTTACAAAATGAAATAAAATGTTTCTTAGATATAAATGGCAATAGAATAGAATATTGTTATTATGATGATCCAACAGATGCATGGTTACCATTAAATACTAAAGAAATAAAAGAAGTACAAACTTTTTCTTATAGTTATGAAAATACTGTTAGATCTGTTAAATTTAATGTTCCTATATCTAAAGATGATGATATACGTACATTTGCCTTTAACTACGCAAATGCTATAGGAGAAACTTTAGTAATTAGAAACTTACCATCTATTTCTAATATAGATGATACTCCATATGTAGAAAATCAAAAAGTATTTAACATAAAAGATTCTTATATACCAAATATTGGATCACTTTCTGTTTGGGTTAACGGTATTCGTCAGTATGATGTAATAGAATTTTTAGATGGAACTGGATTTGAGTTACCAGAGCCTGTTACTGGAGTAGTTACTTATGTAATTGAACGTCCAGAAAAAGGAGCTACAACTGTAGCAATAAGAGAAATTTTATCCGAAAAGAATGTAGTTCCAAACACAATAAACGTATATAAAACTACAAAACCATTATATCCTGGAAGAGTTTTATTCTATATTAATGGAATAAGACAACCACAAGATGCATTTACTATATTGGATAACTATACTTTCTTAGTAAATGATAAAAATGATATGTTAATAGGAAATCCTAACAATTATCCAATAGAATCTGTTTTAAATGAACATGGACAAGTTGTCCAAGTTAAACATAGTATGGCGGATAAGATATTAATAGAAGTAAAACAAGATGTTGATAGAAGAGAAAACTTTATTAAATTAGACGCAGATACTATTTCTGATATTTCTATTTCAAAATATGAATTACCAATAGAAATATTAGAACCTAATGATGAAATTATGATATTTATTAATGGATTATTTGTTGGATTAAGAAGAAGTTTTGGTTATGAAGTAGATAAAAATCGTGGTGTTATAAGTTTAGGCGTAAGACGTGATATAGAAAATCCTACTAATAACAAAACAGAAATAACTAACATTGATGTTATAGATAGAATTATAAATGATCCTTTATATACATATTTTGAAGGCAATCCTGATAAGAAATTAGAATACGAAAACAAACATGGAAAACCGTATGAAAAGAAAACACGTAATATTTTATTTGATTGGAGATAAAAGAAAGGAATTAACGAATGAGCGATTTAACAAAAGTAGGTACTTCTCTATTAGATATGGATAGTATAGCAGAGTATCTAAATATAGCTAAAAATTTTGTAACAAAAAACGATAAAGCTACAGATGTAGAACAAGTTGCAGGAGTAGATGCAGAACAAATTGCTGTTGCTGTTGATAAAGATGATAGAACAACAGTTCGTAATGCTTTAAATTTAAATGATCATCCAGATACATATTTTTTAACAGCAACAGAAGGTAATGGAATTATTAAAGATAATACTAGAATTAAGTCTACGTATAATAATGAAATAAAAGAATTAAGAGACGAATTGTATCAATTAAGAGATGAATTAGCAAAATCTGGCATAGTTACTAAATATAATACTTATGCTGGATATTATGATTCTTTTAAAACATCTTGTCCAGAACATATATATGATGCAGTAGCTAAATCTATAGAAAACTCATCCGATCAGTACAGTATAATAGTTAAAGACGATTTATATGATAAATTTGATGTAGAAGACAAGATTTTGTTAAAAAATTTAGATGATGATAGTACCACAGTAGCTACTATAGACCGTAAAGAACCTGACTTTAGAACATTACATTTTACTCCTGCCTCTGGTTTTAATATATATAAAGATAAATGTGAAATATATAAGTCTAAAGGTAATCTTATAAATGGTACATATTCTTTTGGTGAAATTATTTCAGAACATCCAGGTAATAAAGAAATTTATAGCTGTCTTGATGATGACACTTATCGTTCTAGAAAAAAAATTATATCTAATAATACAGGATTTGGATATACCTTTAGAGTTCCAGCGCCAAAACAAAAAAACTTTTTATCAAAAATAGATATTCAAGTTAAAAAATTTGGTGATCCTGGAGCACTTATGTGTTATGTAATCGATGAAAGAAATATTCAAAATTGGAAGAATCCTATTAAAGCAGAAGAAGATGATATTTTAATTGCAAAATCTCAACCATTAGTTGTAGATGCTAGGTTAGGAGAACATATTGCAAGTTTTAATTTTTATGATGGAAATAATTTTCCTTTATTAAAAGATGTAGATACTACAGATCATAAAATTAGATATTGTTTTATAGTTAAAGCTTTAAGTGCTGATGAACAAAATTATTATGAATTAGTTTTTTTACAGCATAAACAAATTGATGGAACTTTTGGAGATTTGCAACTTAATAATGTAACGTATGAATACACAGAAAAAGAAGATACATCTAATGAACTTGCATTAACTACCAATGATGTAATAAATGCTAGTGATTTATATTATGGAATAACATTAAGAGAAGCAATTAATCAATCATATGTACCATATTCTAATGGTATTTATACTGCTTGTTTTGAAACACATGAGCCAATAGAAATAACAAAAGCAAGATTAACCCTTAGAATTCAAAGAGAAGGTATTTTTACTGTTGGTAGTAATGGTACTACTTATAGCAAAGAAAATGATAATTGTATAGAAGACAATGGAGTAATAGTTGTAGAAGGCGAAAGTAACGATGATACTAGAGGTTTCGATCATTGTAGAGATAAAAATATAGCTATTGGTACAGAAATACGAAAAGTTTTAAACGTAGATGATGAAAGAGTAACTATAGATAAAGGTGTTTATGCTGAACCAAATTCTATAATATACCCAATAAACTACACAATTACACTAAAAGCTAACTTAAAAACATGGGATCCTGAAGAATGTACATATACATATACAGATAAACAAAGATACAATATGGATCTTATTACAATAATGCCAGATAAATATAAAAAAGAAGATAGCATATCTGATAGGTTAATATATGAAGTTGATCTAGACAACGCTAATGAGTCAAGAGATAAAAATACATTTAATAATTTTGAATTACAAATTTATTGGGAAAGTAGTGCAAATGCAGTATCTGAACATATAACTGGACGTATACATAATCTAGTTGTTAGTTTAGATAGATTACCATAATAATTTAACCGTCTATATAGACGGTTATTTTTTTAGAGGAGATAAATTTTATTATGATAAATACAGCTAATAATTTTGACGAAGCTATTACATATTTAAAAGATAGCAACAATAAGTATCCAAACACATTAACAGAAAAGATGGATTCAAATTCCTTTAATGAATCTATGAAAGCAATAGAAGATAAATTAAATAATTTATACGAGAAAATAAGAATAACTGAAGACTTAAATAAGTATTGTAAAAATTACATAATAGAACAAATAAGATTAAAGGAAAAACAATTCAAAGAAAAACTAAAAATTATCGAAAATTTAAGAGACCAATTTTCAGACGTTGAATATATTTCATACAATGTTCCATTTGAAGCATCTGAGGACGTAATAAAAGATAGAGATGGTTCTATTATAAAAAATATGATAGTTGAAGACACTATATTAAAACAATCATCAGTTACTATAGAAAACATTCCATTATCTACAGTAACCTTTTATAATGATTCAAGCTGCTATTATAACAATAGTCAATCAAATCTAATAGATAATAATGCATCTAGCTCTTATTATTTATTAAATGAACCTCAATATAATGGTATAACAGAAACATATAGTATATTGTTTAATAAAAATTATTTTTGTAATTTTATTGATATTTCTTTAGTTAATTGTGATATAAAACAATGTCTATTAATATTAACAGATTCTAGTAAGATAGAAGTAGAAGCAAATACATATTTCAACGTAAAAGAAATAAAAGGAATTGAATTAAAGATTAATTGTAATAAATATAAATATACTAACACATCTGAATTAAACACTAATAATGATTCATATAATGAATTATTAAATTCATCTTATTTAAGAAAAACAAATGATATTTTATTAAAGAATATTATTTCTAATGAAGAACAAGTAAAATCTATTAATGAACTTAATAAATACAATAAAGAATATGAAGAAAAAATAAGTATAAACAAAGAAATTACTAATAAAAATCAACTTAATAATATATCTTAAAGGAGAATAATAAAATATGTCTATTACATACAAATATAATAATGGTAGTGGAGAGATAGATAATGATACTATAATACAGGTTAATTCAGATGGGTTACTTCAATCTTATGGAGAAAGAGGATTTAAATTTACTCCTCAAGAAAATTTAACTAAAAATGTATTATCTGCTGATGGCTTTTATCAAGATAATGAATTAGAAAAAATACAAAAAAGAACTATAATAAATTCTTTTAGTGGATATAACGGTATTGATAAAGATAATACAAATATAGTTACAAAAGTAGAGTATTATTTTGGTATAGACAATATTAATCCTAAATATATATTAAACGATAAAACATGTGGTTTTATTTCAAAGAACATAAAAATAGATAGTTGTAGTTATATTAAATTATCAGTCATATCTAATCAAGATATTTCTAATATTGAATTTTACATAATAGACGGTATTAAAGAATATCCTATTTTACCTATAGAAACAGAACGTGTAAAAGAAAAACTATTTTATAATCTAGATACTAGATTCACTATTGATAAAACAAAAGAAATTATTATTTATAAAAATAACGAAGCAACATCTTTATCTTTAGATGATATAAATAGCTTAGATTTTAATTCTAATGTGTACACAATAGAATATACACCAGCAATTCAACATCAAATTTATAATCCAACTCAAGATAATATTAAAGTAAAACTAATACAAAGAATTTATAACGATAATGATATTCCTGCTAATATTATAGCAATGACTATTCTTAAGTATGGAGGGAGCAAAATTTGGAATATATAGGAATAAAAACTATTAAAGATGCTTATATAGATCAATTATTAACAGACAACAGAATAGATAAAGCTAACGAAATTATTTCGAACAATATAGACGTACCTATATTTAAAAATTTAGAAATATATGCTGAATCTGAACCAGATATTTCTTCTATTAATAATTCACTATCTGATATAACTGTAGATTTACTTGCATTAGATAAAGAATTTGTAGCTATAGCCGATAAATATGAAACATTAATGGATAATATTAATACTAGATTAGAAGCTGTTCAAGAAGAACTATTAATAGAAGAAAATAGAATAAAAGATTTAAATATAATTTGTGGAAATTATAATGAATTTGTTTCTGTTAAAACATTGAATTATAAATATTTTTCAGGAAATTTTTCCTACTATGATAACTATACATTTTACGCCTATAATAATTCAATTGATACAGTAAACGATGCTATAAAAATAATAGATGTTCAAGGTAATGGATTTGAAGGTAATAAATATGTATATAAAGATAATATTTTCTTACAAGAATTAATAGATACATCTAATAGAGAATATATGATAGATGAACATATATCTACAGCTTATGAATATTCTAGATTAACTACAGATAATAGTAACTTAAAAGAATATCCTAAAGATGTAAATTTTGATTCTGAAGAGGCTCTATGTACAATAAGTTTATATTCTAATAAAAAGATAGGCTCTATGAAAGTAAAAACAGACATAGATTCTATTGCTATAAAAGATATTTTATATTCTAATGACAATGGTAATACTTATATGTCGTGTTGGAATGATGAAATTAAAATAAATGATTTAACCGAAATTTATAATGATAGTAATTATGTTTATGGAACAGGAATAATATGTTTCCCTACGACTCAATATCTAAAAATAACATTTAAATCTAATAACACTAGCGATGATAGTATAGCTTTTACTACATTGGATACAACAATTGCTGAAAAACCAATAGATAAAATTATTAGTTTACCAGAAGTAAAAAGACACGTCATAAAAATTAATTCATTAAATATTTTATCTGGAAAATATACAACAGCTACTATGCAAACACAAGAGTTGGTTGGTGATCCAGTAGAAAGTATAGCAATATTTGCTTCTGAATATATACCATCATTTTTTCCAGATAACGAAGAATACATAAAATATACATTATCTATTAATGGAATAGATTATAATGTTGTTCCTATTAATTCTAACAGAGAAGGAACAAAGGTTATTAGATTTTCAGATATAACGTCTTCAGATTTATATGTAGAATATATAAAAGAAAGCATAAAAACAGCTAAATTAACAATAACTATAAACACTTCAGATGGAACAAGTACACCATATATTTCAAATTTAAAAATTTGTTATGGAAAGGCATATAAAAAATGAGTTATTATTTAGATCAAATTAACAAAATTAATTATTATAAACAAAAAATAATAGAAGAATTAAGTAGCAGCGGAATATTTCCTAATAATATTC
>OGKR01001891.1_pt1 | contig 12949 bp, 8 predicted proteins | sample 1572431 | NCBI WGS metagenome assembly OGKR01 (sample SAMEA2582079, study PRJEB24529) | metagenome | biome: Human gut stool | place: China | collected 2011 | reverse complement strand
TCAAATACTATATCGTAGAGGAAGAACATGCCTCTATTTCTCTGCTCGGCATTTCTTTTGTGTTAAGCGGGCTATATCTGGCAGTGGGGCAAGCTGCCAATATTTTAGGAGTCATTCTGGCTGCTCCGTTAAGTAACAGCATTGGTAAAAAGAAAACATACATGGGAGCCATGCTGATAGCCACAGTGTTTTCCGTCATCTTTTATTGGCTGGATAAAGAGGAATTGGTGCTTATTTTCACTTTTCAGATATTAATCAGTATTTGTGCGGGAAGCATATTTCCTTTATTATGGTCGATGTATGCGGACTGTGCTGATTACTCTGAATTGCAGACCGGTCATCGTGCCACAGGGCTTATCTTTTCTTCATCTTCCATGAGCCAGAAATTTGGTTGGGCTATCGGTAGTGCAGCAACAGGATGGTTATTGGCATTTTTCGGGTTTGAAGCTAACGCTATACAGAGTGCCGAGACTATTCATGGAATTAAAATGTTCCTAAGTTGGTTGCCGGCTGTAGGGACGGTTCTTAGCATACTTTTTATAAGTCTGTATCCTTTATCGGAAGAACGGATGTGTGAGATAACCAATCAGTTGAACGCTAAAAGAAAGGAATAAATGGAAAAGACAGTAACAAAGTTAAGGGAAGAAATGCAGAGTGTACTGACAGAGAATATTCTTCCTTTTTGGATGAATCGCATGGTAGATACAGAGCATGGCGGCTTTCATGGATGTATTGCCGGTAATGGAGAAGTGATTGGTGGGGCTCCGAAAGGAGTAGTATTGAATGCACGTATTCTATGGACATTTTCATCCGCCTATCGCCTGCTCTGTAAAGAAGAATATTTGGAAATGGCAACCCGCGCTAAAAGAGAAATCATCGATCATTTTTACGATCCTGTATATGGAGGCGTATATTGGTCACTTTCCGAAGACCATACTCCTTTGGACACCAAAAAACAAATATATGCGTTGGGATTTGCTATTTATGGACTTAGTGAGTATTTTCGAGCGACGGAAGATAAAGAGGCATTGGAGTACGCCATACGTTTATTCAATGATATTGAAGAACACAGCTTTGACCGGAAAAAAAACGGATATTGTGAGGCGCTGACCCGTGAATGGGAAACAATAGAAGATATGCGTTTGAGCGAAAAGGATGAGAATGAACGGAAAACAATGAATACGCATTTACATATTCTGGAACCTTATGCCAATTTATACCGGGTATGGAAAGATGACTGGCTGGAAAGACAACTACGGAATCTTATAGAGCTTTTCACAGAGCGAATCATAAACTTTGAAACAAAGCATTTGGATCTGTTTTTTGATGATGACTGGAACAGTAAATATAACATTGTTTCGTACGGGCACGATATCGAAGCTTCCTGGCTCCTGCATGAAGCAGCTTTAACTCTTGGCGACAGACGGCTGGCAGAGCGTATCGAACCTTATGTAATTGACATGGCAGAAGCCGCCTCTGAAGGATTTCTTCCCGGTGCAGGTATGATTTATGAGATGCATGGTGACCGTGCCTCAATAGATGCCGACCGGCATTGGTGGGTGCAAGCTGAATCTGTTGTGGGTTATATGAATCTTTACCAGTATTTTGACGACTGTTTGTCATTAGTACGGGCTACCCAATGCTGGGAGCTCATAAAAGAACATTTGATCGACAGCGAAGGAGAATGGTTCTGGAGCCTACGAGCAGATGGTACAGTGAATAAAACCGATGATAAAGCCGGCTTCTGGAAATGTCCCTATCATAATGGAAGGATGTGTATGGAGGTAATAGAACGTTTTCACGAATAAATATAAATTACTATCTTACAACAAAACAGCTATCTTATGATTAGAAAAACAAGCAAGAAGTGGCTGATCACTTTATTACTTATTATTTGCTACTCATCAATTAGCGTAGCACAGCAAACTATACAACTAAGTGGAAAAAGTCAAGGTAAGCGTTTTGATGGTATTGGGGTAGTTAATGGAGGCGGTGCAACATCCGTCTTACTGAAGGACTATCCTGAACAACAGCGTAACGAAATCATGGATATGGTCTATAAACCTATGTTCGGTGGTTCTGTCAGTTCATTGCTCGTAGAAATTCCCGGTGACGGCAACTGTACTCTGGTTATCACCCGAGGAAAACGCGACCAGAAAGAGCTCATTGGCGGTGCTGAACAGCAAGCCATGATCCTTGCTCGTACCGATATGGAGATTGGTGGTGAATACACGCTGGCCAGTGTCAAGATTGAAGGTGTCAACGCCTGCCAATGGCATTCATTGAAACTACGCCTCCTTGGCGACGAACTAACAGGTTTTGTAGATGGAAAGGAAGTGGTGAAAGCTACATCAGCCCACTATCTACGCGGTATGGCCGGACTAATGGCTCCGTTACAAAAACAGCGTATCTGCACCCCCTATTTTGACAATCTCAAGATTCAGCCCATTGGGCGCACCAAAGGTTACAAACGTTGGATATAAGACCAATGTACCCTTCCCACCAGGCAAATTATCGCGAGTAAAATAGACTTATCCAATAAAGAATGATGAGGAAGTCAAATTTGTCTATCATCTAAAAGGAGACAATTCTCAACAGAATCATCAATGAAAAATCATAAGATCAAATCTATATCTCCGTTAATATCCCCCAATTAACAAGACGTTAATTGCTTCCAACAGATAGTACTTCTATTGTTATGGAAGCTAAATAACTCATATAACGGGAGTATTATTAATAGTTTCAAAAAAAGTAGGAAATAGGAGTTAGAAATAACTCTTATTTCCTACTTTCTGCAATACAGGGCTCATTATCCCTCCTTTTTGTTTACTTAATCTCGTTTTTTTATAACTTTGCAAGCATAAACAAAAACCTGGAAATATATACGATCATGGAACATCCTCTTGCCCAATTCTTATATTGCCCTGAATGTGGTTCCTCTCATTTTGAGGTCAACAACGAGAAATCTAAAAAATGTGCAGATTGCGGCTTTGTCTATTATTTCAATCCTTCTGCCGCCACAGTAGCACTCATCTTGAATGAGAAAAATGAACTGCTTGTCTGCAAACGTGCCAAAGAGCCAGCCAAAGGGACTCTCGATCTTCCCGGCGGATTCATCGATATGAATGAAACAGGCGAAGAAGGTGTTGCTCGCGAAGTACTGGAAGAAACAGGGCTGAAAGTTAAAAAAGCCGTTTACCAGTTCACACTTCCCAATATTTATGTTTATTCAGGTTTCCCTGTACATACTCTCGATATGTTTTTCCTCTGCACTGTAGAAGACATGAGCCATTTCTCCGCCATGGATGATGTAGCAGATTCTTTCTTCCTACCTCTCTCCGAGATTCATCCGGAAGATTTTGGGTTGGATTCTATCCGTCGCGGACTTAGCTTGTTTCTAGCTCAATGCCGCTAAGATAATCTCATCAGCCTGATAGATTGAGAGTATTTCATCTATAGTTATGTCCCATTTTTAAGATATTCCTCCAAAACATCAGATAAAAAAATAATGATCTGGAGAATAAAATGCATAAAAACATGCAACTGTATGCAAAATCACAGGCTAATACCGTATAAATTCAAGTCGAATATGCATCTTTTTCTATCAAGAAAAGATTCGTTGGTTTAAAACCAAGGAGTTCTTCCCCACCGAGGAACGCTTCCTTTCTCACCGACGAAGCAGCTTTTGCTCGGTGAGGAAGACAAATAAGGGAAAATTAAGACCGTTTTTCTTCTATTTCATCACAAATATCGAAAAGGCAACAAACAACAAAATGCCAGTTTCTAACCACATTTCAGTTTACACAACAAGTGAAAAAGAAGAAAAGCATTACAATTTAATCGACAAACATCTCCTATAACAAAAAGAAAGAATTTCGCACCTACAAATCTCTGCGTTTTGTTATATTTCTCAATCCCTCCCAGTAATTACGCCTTTTATTCTCGTTTAAATATTCCTTTTCTTAAGATGGGCCATTTTTCAGTAGCCAATTGATGTATTTGTAAAATAGAAGTTCATCTCAACCAAATAGATCAAAGTAATTTATCACATAATCTTAAACAATCATATTATATTACTATAAATGAACAAAATACAACATATTGTGTTATCTTTGTAACCATCATTAATTTAATGGCCATTAAATTAACTGCCATTAAGATAGCAATAATATGAAGTTCTACGACCGAAAGAAAGAAATGGCGATACTGTATGCAGCTAAAAAGCAATCACAAACGAGCGCTTGCTTTACTGTAATGACCGGACGCCGACGAATCGGAAAAACAGCTCTACTCTTAGAGTCTGTCAAAGACACCCGATTCGTATATATATTTGTAGCAAGAAAGAGTGAAGTCCTGCTTTGCGCACAATATCAACCTGTCATTCAGGAAACGCTTGGCATTCGTATCTATGGAGAAATCAGAGAGTTCGCACAGCTCTTTGAACTGCTGATGCAACATTCCCAAAAGGAAAATTTCACATTAATCATTGACGAATTTCAAGAATTTCTCTATATCAATCCGTCTATCGTCAGTGACATACAACGTATTTGGGACCAATATCACGCGACTTCCAAAATCAATTTCATTGTATGCGGTTCCGTTTATTCAATGATGAAAAGAATATTCGAAGACCGCAAGGAGCCACTATACGGACGCCTTACCGCCCGAATTGCTCTGCATCCATTCACCACCACCGTTATCAAAGAGATTCTAGCAGACCATGCCCCCAAATTCACATCGGAAGATTTGCTTTGCTTGTATTTGCTGACAGGTGGAGTAGCCAAATACATCACCCTATTGATGGAAGCGAAAGCATTTAATAAAACTGCCATGATAAATTATGCGCTTTCCGAAGGCTCACCATTTCTGACAGAAGGCAAAGACATGTTGATTTCCGAGTTCGGGAAAGACTATGCCAATTATTTTTCTATCCTATCTCTCATTGCAGAAGGAAAAACAACACAACGAGAGATTGATTCCATCATCAATAAAAACACCGGTTCCTATTTAGCCAACCTTGAGGATGAATATTCATTAATCAAAAAAGTGAAACCGATGTTCGCTAAACCTAATAGTCGTGCTACCCGTTATTGCCTGCAAGACAATTTTCTACGATTCTGGTTTCGCTTTATTTTCTCAAACAACGCAGTACTAGAAATGGGGAAAAACCATTTACTGATAGAATATGTAGAAAAGAACTATGAACAATACAGCGGCCTATTGTTAGAAAAATATTTCCGTGAACTTATCGCTGAAGAAGAGGAAGTTACCGACGTAGGTAACTATTGGGACAAAAACGGAGAAAATGAAATAGACCTGATCGCCCTCAAGCGGTTTAACAAAACAGCACTTATCGGAGAAGTAAAAAGAAATCCGAGAAAAATAAGTATCCCGGCATTGGAAAAGAAAGGAGAAACTTTACATAAAGAATTAAATGATTATAAAATAACTTTCAAAGGATTCTCATTGAAAGATATGTAGTACTTTTGCATAAACACCCGATTATGAAAAAAGAAATTACTAGACTCATTTGTGCGGCTATCTGCTGCACGCCTATTATAGGATTTGCCCAGACAAGTGATAAGTTCACTTCGACCGACAACCTTTATAAAGAAGGGAAAGAACTTTTCCAGGAAAAAAATTATGCAGCCGCCCTGCCAGCACTGAAAGCATTTGTAAAACAAAAGCCTGCCACCTGCCTTCTTCAAGACGCAGAATACATGCTGGCCAGTTCCGCTTATGAACTGAAAGACAAAAACCGGATCGAAATCCTGCGCAAGTATCTCGACCGCTATCCGGACACTCCTTACGCCAACCGTATTTATGCACTATTAGCCTCCTGCTATTTCTATGAAGGAAAATACGACGAAGCACTGGCGCTCTTCAACTCTGCCGACCTCGGTCTGCTGGGTAATGAAGAACGGGATGACTGCACTTACCAATTGGCTACCTGTTATCTGAAAACCGATAATCTACGAGAAGCCGCAATTTGGTTTGAAACATTACGTGCCAACAGTCCCAAATATGCCAAAGACTGTGATTATTATCTCTCTTATATCCGCTATACGCAAAAACGCTATAACGAAGCACTGAAAGGCTTCCTGCCGTTACAGGACGATTCGAAGTACAAGGCACTTGTCCCCTACTACATTGCCGAAATTTATGCACAGCTTCAAAACTACGATAAGGCACAGATTGTAGCACAAAACTATCTGTCGGCCTATCCAAACAACGAACATACTGCAGAAATGTACCGCATTCTGGGAGATGCCTACTACCACTTCGGACAATATCACCAAGCAGTAGAATCATTTAACGAATATCTTGATAAAGATCACTCAGCAGCTCGTCGTGATGCACTTTATATGCTGGGACTTTCTTATTATCAGACAAAAGTCTATTCCAAAGCAGCCGAAACATTAGGTAAAGTGACAACAACCAACGACGCCCTTACACAAAACGCATACCTCCACATGGGGCTCTCTTATCTGCAACTGACAGAAAAAAACAAAGCCCGTATGGCTTTCGAACAAGCAGCCGCCTCCAATGCTAATATGCAAATCAAGGAACAGGCAGCTTACAATTACGCTCTTTGCCTGCATGAAACCTCTTTCTCCGCTTTCGGCGAATCCGTTACTGCTTTCGAGAAATTCCTGAACGAATTTCCGACTTCTCCTTACGCTGAAAAAGTCAGCAGCTATTTGGTAGAAGTTTACATGAATACCCGCAGTTATGATGCAGCCCTGAAATCCATCGACCGGATAGCCAAGCCAAGCGCTCAGATATTGGAAGCCAAACAGAAAATATTGTTTCAGTTAGGTACACAGTCCTTCGCCAATGCCAACTTTGAACAAGCCTTGAAATACCTGAATCAATCCATAGCTATCGGACAATACAACCGTCAGACGAAAGCAGACGCGTATTATTGGTGCGGAGAATCCTACTATCGCCTCAACCGTATGACGGAAGCCGCACGTGACTTCAATGCATATCTGCAACTGACAACCCAACCCAACAATGAAACGTATGCACTTGCCAATTACAATTTAGGATACATCGCTTTCCACCGAAAAGATTATTCCCAGGCAAGTCACTACTTCCAAAAATATATCCGGCTGGAGAAAGGAGAAAATACAACCGCGCTTGCCGATGCCTATAACCGTGTTGGCGACTGTTACCTACACGTACGCAATTTCGAAGAGGCCAAGCATTATTATTCACAAGCCGAACAAATGAATACTCCCTCCGGAGACTATTCTTTCTATCAATTGGCTCTTGTGTCCGGTCTACAGAAAGATTATTCCGGCAAAATCACCCTACTGAATCGTCTGGTAGGAAAATATCCGGCTTCTCCATACGCTGTGAATGCCATTTATGAAAAAGGACGGTCGTATGTGCTGATGGATAACAATAACCAGGCTATTACTTCCTTTAAAGAACTAATGAACAAATATCCAGAAAGCCCTGTCAGCAGAAAAGCCGCTGCAGAAATCGGTTTGCTGTATTATCAAAAGGATGATTACAACCAGGCAATCGAAGCCTATAAACAAGTTATCGAAAAATATCCGGGCAGTGAAGAAGCCCGGATGGCTATGCGCGATCTAAAATCGATCTATGTAGATCTCAACCGTATCGATGAATTTGCTGCTCTTGCCAATGCCATGCCGGGACATATCCGCTTCGATGCCAATGAGCAGGACTCTCTGACATATACTGCCGCAGAAAAAATCTATATGCGGGGACGACTGGAAGAAGCAAAAACAAGTTTCAACAAATACTTGCAGACTTTCCCGGAAGGAGCTTTCAGCTTGAACGCACATTACCATCTTTGCTTGATCGGAAGCGAACAGAAGAACTATGATATGATTCTTCTCCATTCCGGAAAGCTATTGGAATACCCCAACAATCCGTTTGCAGAAGAGGCTCTTATTCTTCGTGCCGAAGTACAGTTCAATCAGCAACAGACTGCAGACGCTTTGACCAGCTATAAAATGCTGAAAGAGAAAGCAACTAATGTGGAACGCCGCCAGCTTGCTGAAACCGGAGTACTTCGTTGCGCTTTTCTGCTGAGAGACGACATCGAAACAATTCATGCTGCTACCGACTTGCTGGCAGAAGCCAAACTTAGTCCGGAGCTAAGAAACGAAGCCCTTTATTATCGCGCCAAAGCATATACCAAGCAGAAAGCCGATAAAAAAGCTGTGGATGATTTGCGTGAGTTAGCCAAAGATACACGTAATGCATATGGAGCTGAAGCCAAATATCTGGTGGCGCAATCGCTTTACGATGCAAAAGAATACAACGCCGCCGAGAAAGAACTTCTCAACTACATAGAGCAAAGTACACCACACGCTTATTGGCTGGCACGCAGTTTTGTCCTTTTGTCCGATGTATATGCCGCCATGGGCAAAGACTTGGATGCACGCCAATACCTGTTGAGTCTGCAACAGAATTATCAAGGCAACGATGACATCGCAACTATGATCGAAAGCAGACTGAGCAAATTGAAAGTTAAAAATTGAAAGTTGAGAACTAAAATATAAAACTAAAATGAAACGATCTCTTTATATAATAGGTGGAATCACATTGGCAATCTCCATACCATCCCATCTCCTAGCCCAAACGACACAGCCGAAAGATACGACCATGAATCGTACCGTCGTTGTGGAACAAGAATACAATCCGGACATCATGGATGCTTCCAAAGTGAACGTCCTGCCTAAAGTCGAAGAACCGACTGTCAGCAAAAAAGAAGTGGAATATGCCACTACATTCTTTCCGGCAACTTCCGTTCCGGCAGGGTTGATGAATCCTTATACCGGAAAAGAAATACAACCCGGAAGCGCCCCCGGATATGTACGTGCCGGTTACGGCAATTTAGGCAATCTAGACATCCTCGCCAATTATCTATTCCGTCTGTCGAAGAAAGATAAGCTGAATGTACGTTTTCAAATGGACGGTATGGATGGAAAGTTGACTCTCCCTTACACAGACGGCGAAAAATGGAATGCTTTTTACTACCGCACACGTGCCAATGTGGATTATACGCACCAGTTCAATAAATTAGACTTGAATATTGCCGGAAACTTCGGGCTAAGCAACTTCAACTTCCTGCCGGGAAGCGTCAACAGCAAGCAGAAATTCACCTCCGGTGACTTCCATGCGGGTATTCATTTCATTGATGAGACTGCACCACTGCGTTTCAATGCAGAAACGAACCTGTTGATGTACGAACGCCAACACAATATGATCAGTGAAAATGATGCAAATACAGCCATCAAGGAAACAATCATACGCACCAAAGGTGATGTCACAGGAGCCATCAACGATCAACAATCCGTTACTATCGCATTGGAAATGAATAATCTTTTATACAGTGGATACACTAAGAACCCATCTACGGGAGATGAATATTTCAAGAACTATACGACTCTACTTGTGAATCCATATTATGAATTGAATAATGACGATTGGAAATTACACATCGGAGCCAATGTAGATTTATCTTTCGGATTCGACAAGTCATTCCGTATTTCACCGGATGTCACTGCACAATACATTTTCTCGGACAGTTACATTGTTTATGCAAAAGCAACTGGCGGTAAGCAACTGAATGATTTCCGAAGATTGGAAAGCCTTTGTCCATACGGAGACTCTTACTTTTCAACAACATCTGCCGAATTAAGCAACCGCCGTCCTTATGACACGTATGAACAACTGAACGCTAGCCTAGGACTGAAAGCCAGCCCTTATCCAGGTATATGGTTCCAACTGTTCGGTGGATACCAGAATTTAAAGAATGACTTGCTTTACTCCTATTCAAGTTTGTCCGATACAAGCATCGGAACAGTAAGTACCATGCTCGCTTTCACACAAATACACACCGATAATGTCTATGTCGGCATAAAATTAACTTATGACTACAAAGATGTACTGTCCCTGTCCGCCCATTACATATACCGCAACTGGAACAGTGACAATAACGAATATCTACTTGCCGTAAAGCCTGAAAATGAAGCATCCATCTCTCTCAACGTACATCCCACCTCTGCACTTCAACTGAATGCCGGTTTTGATTACATCAGCCGCAAGGAGGAAACAACATCTTTCAATATGTCAGATATTAGCGATCTGCATATCGGAGCCAGCTATAATGTATTCAAAGGAGTATCCGTTTATGCGCAAGTACATAACCTGCTAAACAAGAAATATCAATATTATTTGGGCTATCCCGCTGAAGGATTCAACTTCTTAGGAGGACTGAGTTTCCGGTTCTAAGATAAAGAAAGGGGGGGCAAAACGTAATCTGATGAAAGGACAACTTTTAATCTGAAACTTGACTCCCTAAATCAATGATGAAAAGAGCCATATCATTACTCAAGAACAGAGTTTGATATGGTTCTTTTATAATTGTTAGTTACAATCTGTAACTTTTTAGAGTGGTCATTTTAGTTTTGACACACCCTCTTTACAAACCAAAACAATCTTCAATTATTTTGTTATCCTTATAACAAATCCACCATAGAAAATATAAATCTGATTGCCTTTGTTTCTGTGCAATATATATCCAAACAAGAGAGCATCCGTTTATTGTAATTGAAAAAATATCGTAAAACTACACTTTTTTCTTACCGCCATACCACCGTCTTATTTCTATTTGTTCTTAATGTGAACGATTTTATCGTTACCCCCTAACAAAAAAAATGTCTCATCTCAATCGTCCTGATATAAAATCAGAATAATTCAGATAAGACACACTAAATTTATAAGAAAAGCTATCAGTGATAACTAAATTTTCAAATCACGTATTTTTTCTATTTCCAACCCCGTTATCTGTGAGATAGTATCAAGGGGGATATTCAAAGACTTCATATTTCGTGCCATTTCTTTCTTTTCTTCCTCACGTCCTTTCGCAAGTCCTTCTTCAAGTCCTTCCGCACGACCTTCCGCACGCTCCGTAAATATATTATCTCTCAATATTACAATATTATCCAAATGCCGATAATAAGCTTCAAGCTCGGTTTTCGTCATTTTATCAAGTTTCAATCGCTCGCGGGCCTCCTCTAGTCCCGGTGCTGTGGCGCTGTCAGGGATATCACCTGTATTCAAATAACATATCCACTCTTCCAACGGGCTCTTGGCTACCTGATTGAAATCATTCACTTTCAATATATAATATTCCGGATAAAGTTGGCTCACAGCATCTACCTTGAACGTTTGTCTCTGAAAAGGAGTCAACTCCAGCACATCATTCTGATGAATACCTCTGAACTCCGTTTTTCCGTGATAAACCGTATCCTTTCCGCTACCTAATGAAAAATAGACAATATTGATACTATATATTTTACGTACTTTATCATAGCCTTCTCCACGATTAATGTATTCGGTCACCAACTTGGAAGTGCCGAACAGCATACGTTGAAAATAAGCATACTCATTATTATTCTGAACTTCGATCAGAATAAGCTCTCCCTTAGAGTTTTCGGCAAGCATATCTACCCGATTATACTTGTCAAACTCGTCCTCTTGATTGCTTTCGCTTTCCAACAACTTCTGAATAACAATTTTTTCATTGAGAAGTGTTGTCAAAAAGCCCTCAAGAACTGCAAAATTGGCTTTATTACGCAATAAGCGCTTCATAGCCCAATCGAAACGAATATAATTACTTGCCATAGACTCGTCTCCTTTCTCGTTATCTTTTTTCATGCAAACAAAGGTAAGCAGAAAATGTTTAATATCAAGTATATATATCCAATAAAATGATTTACTATACCTTTATATATACTACCGAACGCCCCACTCCATACTTCTTCAAAACACCTTGTTCGATGAAAGCATTAATATCCTGCAATGCCTGTGTTTTCGTTTTTCCAACGAGCAGGGCATAATCCTGCCGATTAATGCATGGGTGCTCTTTTAGAAACCTTTCTAACCGTTGCAGGCACTTTTCCTCTGGCAACGGATTTTTCACACGAAAGGGTGAATGATAACGCCGTAATTCAAGACCACTCTCAATATCCTTCTTAAATTGGCGATTCACACGAAAATTAATATCTTTCAGAGATATAGACGGCGAACGCAATTCTTTTGCCTCCTTCACCTTCTTGTCAACACTCAACGAAAGGCTAAAATAACCGATATCCCCTAATTCAACAGAGAATCCTTTTAAAAGCAAATGCCTCAATTCTTTTGATATAGCCTCTATGATACCCACCACCTGCGCATGGGGCATATGCTGAAGCGCAGTCACTTGTTCTACAAATTCTTCGGCTGTATAACTTCCCTTCAACACTACACGTGCATGCAAAGGCTGTTCTTCTCCGCTTTTAGCAAGGTCGGGAGTTTCATAAAGATCATAATTTACACTCATTATTGATTAGTTCTTTATTAGGAGAGATAAACATCTTCCCTCCCATAGATTTATTTTCTAAAGTACATTTCTATTTTCGTTTGACTTAACTCAAGCGATAGTTCAACTTAAGTCATTCTTTCGTTTAACTTAAGTCAAACGAAAACAAACATACTAACGAGACAAATGTACATAGAATATACAGATACTAATCTATACTAACCGAAATTTAATTTCATCCGATAAATTATTCCAAAGAGCATAAACATATTCACCAGTAATTATCCAAGATTTGAACGATTTTTTTGTTCGTTTTCAAAAGTTTTGTTCCACCGCCAAAAAGATTGCCTATCATTTGTTTATGCAACTTATTCTTCCTAATATTGTCCTATACTAATGAAAACCAATACAGATAAAACGAATCCCCATGCAAAAAGTATTTCTTTTGATAGCCATACAAATCCTGTGCTTACATTCATTCGTGGTGAATGCACAGCGTATTCACTCTATATAAAGCCAGTAATGGATGTATTTACGTGGGCACCTCTGCAGGATTCTGTTACTATAACCCCGAAAAAAACAATTTCATCAGAATCGGTT
>OGKR01001869.1_pt1 | contig 13140 bp, 5 predicted proteins | sample 1572431 | NCBI WGS metagenome assembly OGKR01 (sample SAMEA2582079, study PRJEB24529) | metagenome | biome: Human gut stool | place: China | collected 2011 | reverse complement strand
TTGGTGGCCGTAACTTTACTGTAGATAATATCTCTGTTAACCAATCTGGCGTAAATAGTACTACTGGTAAGCTTGGTCTTGAATTGGGTAAACAGTTCGGCAATGGCAACCTTTATACACGCTTTGCAGCAGGTCATGCTTTTACAGGCAATGTAAAAACTGCATTTGCTAGTGGTAGCGTAATGAAATTAACAGAACAAGACCTCAAAGGTACTTGGACTGAATTGGCATTCGGCGGCCGTTATGGCTTTAATAGTAATAATAGCGTATTTGCTGACGTTACTACAGGTTTGTCTGGTGATCTCCAAGCAGACTGGGGCGTGAATGCAGGATTTACACATAAATTCTAAGTGTAGATTTACCAAAAATTCTAGGTGTAGATTTATTAAATAATCTTTTGCACGAGAGCTAACATATATAGCCTTCTAATAATAGAGTCATGACTTTATTATTAGGAGGCTTTTATAGTATGGAGCATAGAATTAACTGTATAGTCACCTATATAGCTACCTATGCATTTTTCTTCTAACGTTAAGGGAAAACTATATAGACGAAATACGATATATTGTGTATACTAATGAAATTAGTAAGCATACTAGGATTTATTGATAGATGCTTACTGTATTAATAAATTTACCATGCTTAGTATGGGGATCTCTATGGGGATAACCGTTCCTAAAGAGATAATATCTAGTGTATGATAAATGAAGTCGCTCTGGGGAGGGCGCTTTAAGAGAGGAGAACTTATGAAATTAGTAAAATTATTACCTGTTATGGCCATTGCCGGCCTATGTGTTTGTGGTCAAGCTAATGCAGCTCAAGATCCATTGATGATGCCTGAACAAGCAGCTGCGCCTATGACTGTGAGCGAACGAGAGGTTTCTCTTTCAGTTCCTAGCGAAGAGGTAAAAGCAGTTGTTTCTGAATTCGCAGCATTCCAATTGGGTATGCGCGATGCCTTGATTAAAGACGATAATCGTATCATGTCTGGTCAACAACGTTATGCTAACAATGTGTTGTACTACATGAATGTTCGTCGCAGCTGGTACATCACAAGCCATCGCTATAAAAAAGATAGCTATGCTCGTGTAGCATTAGATCGCTTGTACTTGGACTACAAAGAATTCTTCACGAATAACACTACAGTATCCGAAATGAACCAAGCTGAATATGAACGCCAAATCTTAGCTATTCTTGAAAAGAATACGGAAAACATGAATAACAACGAATTGCGTTTCTACATGAACGAAATGGTAATCGACAGCTTGAAACAAGCTATGCGTGACAACAATAATCGCGTTAAACGCATTCGCTAATCAGTTGACATAATTGTAAAAGCAAATAAAGAGGTAACACATTAGTTGTTACCTCTTTATTTTTTACATAGAAATGTGCAGAAAATCACATAATAGTAGTATCCATTAGGTCTATACTATACCCATGACCGTATAGAAGTTTATATATAGACAACCCTTACGTACTATACATAAATTTACACACAGGTATCCAAGTATATGCAATTATTCCTAGATACAAAGCAATTACAATCCTTTTGGATACCCTATTCTCTTTCTCAATTAGCTATATGGTCGTTGTTAAACAAATAGCCCCCGTAGGTTTTCCTACGGGGGCTTGTTTGTTAAAGTGGTATATTGATTTTATAAGGATTGTTTTATTATAAGGATTATTGTACAAGTGTTCAGAATATATAAGGTTCATAGTCTAGCTAAATAGTATATGGGGTGGTTATCTAGCTAGCTAGCTACCTACCTACCTAGATACCTAGATAGTACTATTTGTCTAATTTAGACATGAGCTGACGTACTGTTTCTTGAAGTTCTTTATTTTGTGTTTCTAACGCTTGTACGCGAGCTTCTAGGTTTTGTGGGTGGCTCATCATATTAGATTTACCAGGTTTATAGGTAATACCTACATTAGCCATGAGGTGACTATTGAGTGTTACGCCTGTAGTTAATAATAGATTGTCTCGATGGTAGTAACCAACACCGAGGGCAAGGGCATTGGCATTTTTATAATGGCCATAGCCTGCCATATATTGAATGCGGTTATCTGGATCGTAGCCCATAGGATGTAAAGCAGCTAGTGCAGCGGCGCGAGCATCGCCCTTATTGGATTCCGACTCAACTCGATTTACATTTTGCTCTACGCGATTGATTGAGTCATGTAGCTGTGCATTTGTACTTTGATTAAGGGTGTCAATCATTTGGTGCACTCCATATAATTGAGATCCGTTGATGGCATCTGTAGAGGTAGCGCTTACGCGACCTGATGCTACATTAGTTATAGTCCGTTCTTTATCTTTCGCGCCTACAGATACGGTAGAAACAGGTGTAGTACCTGCGTAGTTTACAGTAGTACCATTCTTAAAGGTATAGCTCGATGTACCTACTACATCGCCGTCCGTCGAATCGTTGCCGAGGATAACGGCGTTCTCTAATGCTGTAGTTACATTATTACCCATGATGAAGGTGTTGTTTCCAGAGATGTGGTTATAGTTACCAATGCTATAGGAGCCGCTCGCATCGATGGCAGTTTTCCCATATTGACCTTGACCGAATACGCCAGATTCAGTGGCCTTATCGGATAAGGTGTTATAGGAACCGATAGCGAGGCCCTTCTTGGCATTTACATTCGTATAATGACCGATGCCGAGAGTAAAATTGCCTTTCACAGAGGAACCGGAACCAATGAGGACGGAATTGTTAGCCATACTATTCGCCCCTTGGTAATGACCGATCCATACATTTTTTGAGCCTTCAGATTGTTCACCCGATTGAGTACCCATTACAATAGACATCGATTGCTTTGCATTGTTTGCTGCCATGGCACCGGCAATGACGTTCAAATCACCTGTACCCTTCATGAAACTTTTACCGCCTAAGGTAATATTGCCGCCCCCCTTAGATTCGTTACTCGCTAAAGCACCGATGGCTACATTGTTACCATTTGCGTTAGCATCGTTAACAACTTGGTGGGTACTATTCGCTGCGCCCGCTGCGTAACCTAAGGTAATGTTACCATCATTTGTGAAAGTAGTTCCCTCAGCGCCTATATTGCTTCCTGTCTGGACAATGTTTACAGGTGCTACGGGTGCTGCTGATATAATCCCCATAGATAATGCAGAACACACAATACCAGTTAATACAAAATGTTTCTTACTCATCGCAATACACTCCTTTGCATATTATGACTTCACAAAACTTTCATAAAAACTTACAAATTTATAATAATACATGAAAATCATGTTGTAAATGAATATTTTGTATATTATGGGTTAAAAATACACCATAAATGCATATTTTAGAGAATGTTTATGCAATGGTATAAAAGCGTTTAACTCGAAACGGAAAAGATTAATCTATATAGAAAAAATTCTTTCTAGTTTTACTCGTTTAGTAGCTCTATTCCTTGACAGTCGTATCCATTATTCGTTACACTTATATATATTTCATTTGTTGTTCATGAATTTTATGTGTAGAGAGTAATAAAACGTCGTAAAGAGTAATGAAACGTATTGTATGTGTTGCCTTGAGTGCCCTGTTGTGTTGTGTGGGCTCCGCCGAGGCAGAAAAACAACAATTGCATAAGGGGGCAGACCAGTCTATCCAGAGGGAGCATACCCTTGCAGTGGCGACGACTCCTCGTGAGGAGCAGGTCAAAACAGCCTCTGAGGATTTCCATATTACGCCTGCAGCCACGCCAGACCATGTGATCGGTGAAGGTGGCCCTCTCGTGATGGATCGCCAAGAGGCCAAGACCGTGCAGTACAGCGACGTCGATGCGGTAAACCGGGCTATCAATGCGGTGGCTATGTCCAATGTATCCAATGCGATGTATGGCGCCAAAGGTAAACCGTGGATGCGACGCACTACGCTAAGCTTTCAGTTCCAAGAGGGGTGGAAACCATTGTACTCTGTTGAGACCGTTCAGCCCCTAGGCCATTACGATGATAAGTCGAGCCATGTATGGTTTACGCAACAGCGTATTTCTCGGGCCTCTGATATTGGGACAACCCTCAACGTAGGTGTGGGGTACCGACGTATCTCAAAGGATGATCGTCGACTCTATGGTGCTCATCTCTTCTATGACCATCGCTTCTTGCGTCATCACGATCGCCTCAGCGGGGGCCTTGAATATATGTCTGGTGAAAGCGAGTTCCGCTTCAACTGGTACGGTTCTGCATCTGATGAGCGTGTTCTGGATGCGAACCTTCATACCTTGGAGCGTGTAGCAAATGGTTATACCCTCGAATATGGAAAGACTTTCAAAAATGCTCGTTGGGCGAGAGTCTATGTAGAAGGGTACCATTGGAATCAAGAACGTCAGGCTGATAAGAATGGTTTGCGCGTTGGTTCTGAGTTGCAGCTCACACCGCGTGTATCTGTCGATATGGGCTATAACAAGCCTGAACATAACTCGGGTGGGGCCTATGGCAAGATTACATTCCGCTTAGCTGGGTCTCCTTTAGCTTGGTATGGTGGTAAGCACAGAGTAGAGGGTTTTATGAGTGTTCGTTCTAAAATGCTAAGCCTTGTAAGACGTCATAATACGATCTGGGTTGAGTAATAATTTTGATAATACCATTCAGAACTTGAATAGAAATGCGACTTATAAGGTTTATTGATTTTTAATGAAAATTTAATGAAAAACTGGCTATTATCATTGTTATATAAATGATATACTCAAGTAGAGAAAGGTGAGTGTTGGTATTATCTGTTCTTCGAAGAGAATAGCTTTTGTTAAAAGCTATTCTCTTAATATGTAGCCCCCCTACATTATGTCGTATGATTATTGTTCATAAGTAGTTACTCTCCAGTTACGTTAATAACTATTGTAATGTATAACTTTAAATCTCTCTCTCAATAACACTTATATCATACGGCAAGTATCAGAAACCACCTTATCTCCAAATTAAAAGTGGGTAGTTAATCTCTATTGATTAACTACCCACTTTTTGTACTTACTAGGCTAGTACACGTTTATAGTGTTCTTATCACTATGTCTCTCCTTTTTAGAAATACTATTAAATGGTGACATAACATTAAAAACAGTCAACTTTTAGGAAAAATTAAATAAAAATAAAAAAATGTTTACAATTTTGAAAAATGTGTTACAATTCTCATATAAAAATATGAAAGTTTTGTGAAAAATGTAATGTGTAATATGGACTATTATCTAAGATAGTTTTTAACAGGACGGGAACTAATTATGAAAATAACTAAAATCTTACTAACTACTATGGTGCTAACTTCTATTGCTACCTCAGCATTCGCATCTAATCCTGTAAATGTTATTTCAGGGGATGGTAAAAATATTGCTACAGCATTCGGTTATAGAGATGTTTATAGATGGGATACGTCGACTGGTGCACGAGTAAAAATCGGTACTGATTTAGAATATTTTGTATCATTAAATGAGGATCTAAAAGACATTAGATCTGCAAAATTTAAAGAGCAGGTTGGTCCTTTTGGTGAAAAATCTAATCTAAATATCAACTCTGATATTCTCACATATACTAAATCATCTGTTGATAATAGCAATTCTGGTACATCCTATCTCACTGCACATGAGTTGCATTTTCGAACAGATGATCGCAATCATCCAAACCGATCAGCATCTAACACATTTAGAGCTGATTTAATTAGTATGTTTAAGGATAGTAAAAGTATTAGCATTGCCCCTGGAATGGATGGTATAAAAACTGAAGACCTTTCTGAAAATTATAGTGAATTTAATCATTTAACATCTATCCCAACAATGTCACATTTAGATAAACGTGGTGAAACTAAGATTGATGGTAGTGTTATTGAGCTTCATAATACAGCAGTAAATGGTGAAGATGAGCAATTGACTGCTATCGATGGTAAGCACATCAGTTTTAATAAATCTGGTGACTATAAAACTTCTGTGGATGTAGATGGTATTTCTACATCGCATTATGATCAGGGTATGAACGCATATGCTGGTGGTATTGATGTATGGGGCCACAAAAATAATGATGATACTACTGAACTAAGAGAAATGTCATTCTCTGTTAGTAAAGTTGATGTAGGAGGTCAGCAAATTCATGGCGTATCTAACGGTGAAGCTGATACTGATGCAGTAAATGTAGCACAACTTAAACGTTTACAAGATCAAATCACAGCATCTACTAGTGTTACAACGGTAACAGCTGGTGACCACATTAAGGTAACGCCAACTGTCAATGGTAATACTCGCGATTACAAAATATCTCTTGCTGATGATATTGCTAACCAAATTAATAACAATACGACTAACATCACTAATAATACAACTAATATCAATAAAAATGCTGCAGATATTAAGAACATTAAGGGCGATCTTTCTAAGATGGATAAACGTATCGACAAATCTGTAGCCGGTGCTGCAGCGTTGGCAGCATTGCATCCACTTGATTTCGATCCAGATGCTAAATGGGACTTTGCTGCAGGTTATGGTCACTACCGCAGTGGTGATGCGGCAGCTATTGGTGCTTTCTACCGTCCTAACGAAGATGTACAACTTAGCATCGGTTCCACAGTAGGCAGCGATGAAACAGTATTCAATGCTGGCTTATCTGTGAAAGTAGGGGCTCATAGCAATGTATCTCGTTCTCGTGTAGCTATTGGCAAAGAAGTATTAGCTCTTAAGAAAACTGTAGCTGAACAAAATGCACAAATCCAAAAATTGACTGCATTATTGAACGGCGTAGCTGGTACTAAGATGAAAGCTGACCATACTACATTGTTCCCAGACGTGGCTGCAAACCACTGGGCATATGAAGCGGTAAGCGATTTATCTCGCCGTGGTCTCGTTGAAGGTTATCCAGATGGCACATTTGGTGGTGACCGCTTGTTAACTCGTTATGAATTCGCACAAATCGTATACCGTGCAATCCAAGACGGCGTAACAGTAGATGATCGCCTCGTTACTGAATTCAGCCCAGAAATGGCATTGTTCCGCGTGGACACAGTAGCGAAAAATGCTAAAGGTGAACCAACAATTGAACGCGTTCGTGTAAACAAAAAATAGAATAGGTTATTACATAACGATTGGCTACTACACAGATTACCTCACTTCTAAATATAATTAAGTAGTAGCCAAACCCAAAAAGCGTAACTGATATAGACGGCACTCTATACCAGTTACGCTTTCTTTTTTGTGTAATTAAGTTTATATGTTTAAGTTTAGGTGATTAAGATTGATGTCTAAAATAGCCCAGCTCTACTATATGTTTAATAGACTCATCGAGGTATTGTTCACTTGGTACAATAAACTTTTCACCATCTGCTTTCGTACGAGTGATGGTTAGCGTTTCATCTAAAATCTTAATGAGTTCGTCACGAGTCATTGGCTGCACCATTTGTTTCATAACGTACAATAGACCTTCATCTACAGTAGGATCCTGTTGGTTAAACATATTGCCTAAGGACATATATTGTTTACCATTGCCTTCGATGAGGGTAGCCACATATCTAATGAATCGTTCTGGGATGTAACTCACATTTTCTACAAATGGTAATTTTTCATATTTCTCACTATACGCACGGAGATGGCCTAAAATGGTTAGTAAGAATAGCTGTACGTACAATCTGTCCTTGCTATATTCCTCATTAGGATGATGCTCAGCCATGTAGTCTACAATATCTTGCACATTAAATTGTTGGAACGTGCGCATAAATTGTTTGAGTGTAATGCGTAGCGTATCGGTCCAATCCGAAGGCATACCTAACTGATCCTCAAAAGGTGCCGCAAAGTACAACGTATCCAAAATGTCTTTTTGAACCGTTTCGTCCCGCACAATTTTGTCTTTGTTACATGGTTTTGTTAATAAAGCCATGCGGAACTGCGTATCATAGACAAAGTCGTAATATTGTTCTTTATCCTTATGATTACCGTTGGCAAGGGCTTTAATATTATCTACTACCTTATCATTGAGCCAGGTGATAAAGGATTTTTCGAGGCTTTCATCACCGATATATACGCAGCCCTGCTGTTCAGCACGTTCAATAAACTCAGACACATATACAGGATCGTTAAAGGTTTCTAAATATTCATGGCCTACATAATAATCATTGGATTCTAAGATGCGATTGATATTGTCAATTTTGTAACCTGACCGCTCTTGGGAACGCTTGTCCATGTTCATTGTTTCGCCAATTAGTTTTAACACGTTTTTAGTGTATGCAGTACGTTCTTGTAGTGATTGAGATTTTAATTGCTTTTCAGAGTAGAGCATAATATCGCGCATTTGCTCTAATCTCTTCCAACCAGGATACGTGTTGTAGGACACATAAGCAATGCCACGGTCAGATAGATTGCGATTACAAATGCTGAGGATTTTATCCTTAACGATGTCAGGCACCCAAGACCAGATGCCATGAACAATAATGTAATCGAAGGTGCCAAAGTCATCATCGATGTCCATAATATCTTTTTCTAACAAGGTCACATTGGTGAGCCCCATAGATTCGATTAATTCATTGCCGTGTTTAATTTGTACAGATGACAGGTCGATACCTGTGAAAGTTGCCTCTGGATAGTACAGTGCTTGTGAAATGATATTGCCCCCACAAGAAGAGCCTAGCTCAAGCACACGAGCGCCTTTAATTGGAGCAGGATCAAGACCGTATATGCGCGCCGTTGCAATTAATGAATTAATAGAACAATTAGCAAAGGCTTTAGATACATAGAGAAAATCATCATAAGAGTCCTTTAATGCCTCAATATCCGCTTGGTCAGTCGGCCCTTGATGCGGTGGAGGGCAAATAGATTGCCCTTCGTTGCTATTGCCTTTTAGTATGCCTTCTGTGTTTTCTTTATATATACCTTTATGTGTTTCTTTTGGTTGTGTATCCATGGTAAATCCTCATTGTTACTGTATGGTCTAATTTTACCTCATTATATTTAAGTATATCATAATTTCTATTATATATAGCCTGTAAATAGACAAATATTTCATAGCTATTTCATATATAAAATGATAAATGAAAAAATAGTGAAACAGTGTACAAAAAGCTATAAGAGTATAAAATAGAAATTCTTCTATGATCTATATTTTATAGATAATATATAAATACCTTTTCAAATCGATAAAAATCAATGAGATTAAATCTATTAATCGTTTATTTATAACTTACGTTAATGTGAATATTGAAAAAAGCTGTACTGCATAGAGAAAAATAGATTAAGCTTTATAAAATAGAATTAAAACACACAAAAAATGAGTAAAAAAACACTCGTATATTAAATTTTATTTAACAAAATAAAGGTTCTGACAATAAACTTTATGAATTATGATAAAAACATGAAGGAAACTATTTACAAGATTTTCGATATATGATATTCTGTTCATGACACAAAATGAAAACAATATGAAAGACACTCAGAAAGCCATTAATTATGGGATATTTGGTCTTTTAGTCTTTTGTATTTAATGATTATTAATTATTTATAAGGATTGTAATTGTGTCTGGTTTAAGAAAGGGGTTCATAGAAATATGAATAAGATCTTTAAAGTAGTTTGGAGCAAATCTAAAGAATGCTACGTAGTAGTATCTGAAGTTGCTAAAAACAATGGTGGTAAGAAAAAAGCTTTAGCTAGCGTATTGGCTGGTTTGGCTATGGTAGGTGTGGGTGCTTTTGGTAACCCTGCATTAGCATCTTATGATGATAGTGGTAGTAAAATTAATATTGCACCAAATGCAAAAACTGGTAATTATGTTGGTAATAATTCTGTTGTAGTTGGTTACGAAAATAGAACCGATGCTGACAATAATAACTGGGGCCGTATTATTTATGGTGCTAACAATATTGCTGCAGGCGCTTCAACATTAGCACTTGGTAATGAAAATGAGGCTCGTGGTGATGCAACAACTGCTATTGGTGTTGGCTCTAAAGCGTTAGACAAACAATCTGTTGCACTTGGTAATGTGGCTCGCGCAACTAAGCAAGGTTCTGTTGCTATTGGTTCCTATGTGAATGCAGAGACTACGAATTCTGGTACAGCAACAGCGCCTGTATATAACTCAAAAGACGTAGGTCAATATTCTACAGCTGTAGGTTCACAATCCTGGACAAAAGGCGACTACTCCGCGGCTTATGGTTATCAAGCTGAAGCAACTGGTACTAATGCAGTAGCAATTGGTCGTGTGAGCAAAGCAACCGCTACTTCTGCAACAGCAGTTGGTGTTAATAATAAGGCTCAGGCTGACGATTCTTCAGCAGTTGGTTCTTCTAATACTATTGCGGCAGGTGCTACTCAAGCAAGTGCATTCGGCCGTGAAAATACAGTAAATCGTGGTGGCACTATTGCTGCAGGTTATAAAAATACTGCAGATGGTGATCGTAACGTTACTATCGGTAATAATAATACTACAGTAGGTGAAGAAACTATTGGTATTGGTACTAAAGTAATTGCTGGTACTGGTAAAACAATTGCTATTGGTAGTGTATACAATCCTGGTGGTGGTGTTGAAAAGCAAACTATTGCTCGTGGTGATGATACAATTAACCCAGCTACAGGCCAAGTAAATAATATTTTTGCCCTTGCAATTGGTAATGGTGCTCAAGCAGATGGCAAAGATAATAAAGCATCTGGCATGATTGCAATTGGTCAAGATGTATTAGCTAATAATAATAATACAATTGCAGTGGGTGTTGAAGCAAAGGCTACAGGTAATCAAGCAATTGCATTTGGTAAAGTTGCAAATGCTAGTGGTTCTGGGGCTTTTGCTCTTGGTCAAGCAACTAATGCAACTTCTCATGGTTCTATTGCGATGGGTAATGGTGCACAATCTAATGGTAGTGGCTCTACAGCGCTTGGGCGTACCGCAAAAGCTACAAAAGATGGTACTGTAGCATTAGGTTTCAATGCAGAAGCAACTGGTGACCATGCAATCGCTATCGGTGGTGATGGTAAAGGTGCTGCATTTGATAATACTAATACGACATTTGCTGGTTTAGGTGAAAAAACAACTGCAACTGCTAAAAATGCTGTTGCTGTAGGTCATAAAGCTACTGCAAATATTGAAGGCGGTGTAGCTCTTGGTTCTGAATCTAAAACAACAAAAGATGCGGGTGAAATTGGTTATAACCCAGCAACAGGCCGAACTAATGACTATAAAAATTTAACGAATAATACAAAGGCTGCTTTAACTTCTACACGCGCTGCTGTTTCTATTGGTGATGACAGTGCTAGTGTTACTCGTCAATTAACAGGACTTGCAGCTGGTACTCAAGATACTGATGCTGTTAACGTAGCACAATTGAAAGCAGTTAACTTGAAGTATGCTGGTGATTCTACACAAGTAACAGGTAGTACTGACGTTCGACTTAATGATGGCACTTTTAATGTCAATGGTGATGGTACTCTAATCTCTACTGAGGCAACTGCCACAGGTATCAAAGTAACAGCAAAAGTAGGCGGCAACATTACTAATACAGATGGTAAAGCTGTAGCCCCTACTACAAACGGCATTGCTACAACTGACAATGTAACTCAAGCGATTAACAACTCTGGTTGGAAAGCTAATGCTTCTGCTAATGGTGGTACGTTAACTGGTTCTGCTACTGCAACTAAAGTAGTTCCTGGTGATACAGTAACTTTCAGTGCAGGTAAAAACCTCACAGTAGCGCAAACATTAGGCACTAATACTCAACAATATACATATGCATTGAGCTCTACTCTTAAAGATATTGAAAGCATCCAAAATGGTGCATCTAAAATCACATTGAACAATGGTGGTGGCACAACTATCTCTGGTGGTAACTTGAGCGTAGATGGTAATAAAATCACTAACGTAGCTCCTGGTACTGATGATACTGATGGTGTTAACTATAAACAATTGAAAGCAGCTAAAACTGTTGTAGAAGCTGGTACAAATGTAACTGTTGGTAAATCTAAAGGTGCTAATGGTGAAGATGTTTACACTGTAAGTGCAACTGCTGGTGGTACAGCTTCTACTGAAAGTGTAGTTAAAAAAGCTGACGCAGCTGGCGATAAAAACATTGCTGATGTTTCTGTTGCAGGCGGTAAAAATGTAAATGATCCTGGTGCTCAATACGAAGTATCCGTTTCTAAAAATGCTGTTAAAGATGCAGCTCGTGAAGCAGTAACAGTAAATAATGGTGGTAACACTGATAATCCTATTACTGTAACACCTACTGATGATGCAACTAAACATAATACTACTTATGCAGTAACATTCGATGGTAATAAAGCAGCTAAACAAATTCCGTTGACTTACAAAGCTAATGGCACTGGTGATAAAACAGTTACATTAGATAAAGGTTTAGACTTTACTAATGGTACAAATACTACAGCAGAAATCGGTAACGATGGCGTTGTTAAATTCAATTTGAAAGACAATGTAGCTCTTACTAATGCTGGTTCCTTGACTGTTGGTGATACTAAAGTTAATAATGATGGTCTTACAATTACTGGTGGCCCATCTGTAACTAAAACTGGTATCGACGCTGGTAGCAAAAAAATTACTAACGTAGCTCCTGGTACTATTAGCAGCACATCTACAGATGCTGTAAATGGTAGCCAATTGTACGAAGTAGACCAAAAATTCAATAATACTGTTAAATTAACTGGTAATGCTGGTGCTACTGATGGTCAAGCATTGAACAAACCTAATGGTTTAAGCTTTGGTGTAATTGGTGCTGATAATGGTAAATACATCTCCACATCTGCAAATGGCTCTGACGTAACTGTTGATTTATCTACAGATGCGAAAAAATTGTTGAATAACACAGTTGAAGTAAAAGGTAAAAATGCTGCAACAGTAACAAGCACTACTGTAGCAACAGCAGATGGTGGCACTAAAACTATCTACACTGTTGATGTTGCTAGCACAGGTGCTGTAGCAAAATCCTCTTGGAACATTAAATCCTCTGCAGATACTGCTAACGGCGGTGCTGAAGCAACTGGCCATGAAGCAGCAGCGAAAAACATTGCAGATACTAATACAGTAGAAATGGTTGCTGGTAAAAACTTAACAGTTAAACAAACTAGTGATACTGATGGTGCTAAAGTTGAATACGCATTGAATAAAGATCTTAAAGATCTTACAAGCGTAACTACTGAAAAAGTAACTACAAAAGAAATCGGCT
>OGKR01001853.1_pt1 | contig 13226 bp, 10 predicted proteins | sample 1572431 | NCBI WGS metagenome assembly OGKR01 (sample SAMEA2582079, study PRJEB24529) | metagenome | biome: Human gut stool | place: China | collected 2011 | reverse complement strand
GGCGAGCCGGATGTCGATTTTGAAAATTCCAAGGAAGTCCAGTTTAACTGGTTGAAAGCTCAGGGCTTTGACACAGTGGATTTTCGCGTTGTGGATGAGAAGAATATGGCAGAGTCAGTTGAGTATTTTGCAAAAGAGGTTGAGAAAAATGATTTCCCTTCGGACGGATTGGTGCTCACATATGATAATATATCATACGGAGAGAGCCTTGGACGTACTGCCAAATTTCCAAGACATTCAATAGCTTTTAAGTGGAAGGATGAACTTGTTGACACTAAGCTTTTAGAGATAGAGTGGAGTGCATCAAGAACAGGGCTTATAAACCCTGTTGCGATATTCGAGCCAGTTGAGATTGAGGGAACCACTGTTTCAAGGGCAAGTGTACACAATGTGAGTATCTTAAGGTCGCTCGGCCTTGGTCTTGGAGATATCATATCTGTCTACAAAGCTAATATGATAATTCCGCAGATTGCAAAAGTGGTAAAGAAAGCGCAGGGTGATGACAGGAAGGATGATGGCGAAGTAGTCATACCTGATATCTGCCCTGTATGCGGAGGAAAGACTGAGCTTAGAAGCCAGAATGATGCATTAAGCTTATATTGTACTAATCCGGAATGTCAGGCAAAGCAGGTAAAAAGCTTCGAGCTTCTTGTCTCAAGGGATGCGTTGAATATTGACGGAATATCGGAGGCAACTCTTGAAAAATTCATAGATGATGGTATGATTAAAACATATGCGGACATATATCATCTTGACCGCTATAAGGAGCGTATCTGCACGATGGAAGGCTTCGGAGAGAAATCTTTTGACAATATGATGTCATCCATAGAGAAATCCAGAGATGCACAGATAAGCAGATTTATATACGCTCTTGGAATACCGGGTGTAGGTGTTGCGAATGCTAAGCTTATATGCAGACATTTTGACAGCAGCTTTGAAGCTGTTATGGCTGCTGATGAGAATGAGCTGATGCAGATTGACGGAATAGGAGCGGTCATTGCAGGCGATATTGTCAGATATTTTTCTGATGCTAAAAAGAGAGAAAATGCTCTTCAACTGGAAAAAGAGCTTAAGCTTATTCCGGAAGAGAAGGCAGATTTAAGCTCTGACATAGCAGGAAAGACTTTTGTTATAACCGGTTCGGTTGAACATTTTGCCAACAGGAATGAAGTTAAGGCACTTATCGAAAGCCTTGGCGGAAAAGTTGCAGGAAGCGTAAGCTCTAAGACTGACTATCTCATAAATAACGATACAACGAGCAATTCTTCGAAAAATCAGAAAGCCAAGCAGCTTGGAGTTCCGATTATATCCGAGGAAGATTTTATAAATATGACAGGAAAGAGGAATGACTGATGCCTATTAGAATACAGAATGACTTGCCGGCGAGAGCGGCTCTTGAAGATGAAAATATATTTGTGATGGACGAAAACAGGGCTCTGTCACAGGACATAAGGCCGCTTGAGGTGCTGATACTAAATCTTATGCCAATAAAGCAGGACACGGAGCTTCAGCTTCTAAGGGCTTTGTCGAACACACCGCTGCAGCTTAATATAACATTTTTACAGCTTGAATCACATGTGTCAAAGAATACATCGGCTTCACATCTTAATCAGTTCTATCAGACCTTCAGCGAGATAAAGGACAGAAATTTTGATGGGCTTATCATAACAGGCGCTCCGGTTGAACAGATGGAATTTGAGGAAGTCACTTACTGGGATGAGCTTGTAAAAATTATGGACTGGTCAGACAAGCATGTCACATCAACGCTTCACATATGCTGGGGAGCACAGGCAGGACTGTATCACCATTATGGAATCCGTAAAGAGCTTCTCCCTAAGAAAGCATTCGGAATCTTTGAACACAAGGTATTAAACCGCAAGGTTCCTCTTGTCCGTGGCTTTGATGATTATTTCTATGCTCCGCACTCACGTCATACGACAGTGTCTAAGTCTGATATTTTAGCCGATGCAAGACTTCAGATTCTTGCAGAATCGGACGAGGTTGGCGTGTTTATAGTACTTGCGGAGGGCGGAAAGAGAATTTTTGTGATGGGACATCCTGAGTATGACCGTATCACACTCGATACGGAGTATAAGCGTGACCTCGGAAAAGGCCTTCCGATTGACATGCCATGCAATTATTACACAGACGGTGATGCCAGCTCCAGACCGCGCCTGTCATGGAGAGCACATGCCAATAACCTTTATACGAATTGGATCAATTATTATGTGTATCAGGTGACACCGTATATACTGTAAGAAATAGCACAGAAATGGGCGGTTTAGGGCATTTATGGGGTATACAGATGGTATCATATTATATACATTTTCTCATATTTCTACGTGTTTTCATATGAAAATGGTATAAAAATGGTGTATGAAAATCTTTGTGGTGTACGTCGGGAAATAACTTGATACAGAGCTGTTTCGTGACTTAAATTGCGAAGAGCTTTACTATGATTTGCAGTGCTTTAATACCAAAAAGTGTGTAGTAACAAGATTAAAGTGTGTAGTAAAATTTATACTGGAAATTACATGAAAAAGCTGTTAAAATGGATTTGTGTTCAGGATGGGATGAATGGAGGAAAAATTATGAGACCTATGTATTTGTCAATCCGACAGGAAGCAACCGGTAAGAGAATAAAGGAATTACTTCGTGATAATGGGTATTCGGTGAAGGATATTCAGGAGGTCATGGGGTTTGAGAATCCGCAGGCAGTATATAAATGGCTTTCGGGCAAGTCTCTTCCAAGCCTTGATAATCTGTTGATTTTAAGTAAATTGTTACATACAAGCATCGAAGATATCCTCGTCGTTGACGGGGATATTGTTATTATATCGGGACAATATAAACAGATTGCATAATTTTTTTCAAGGTGATAAAATACTTGTAAAATTCAACACTATGTAATGAAGAGCAAGTGTTCTTACCGATGTCGTGATGGCAGTGCATAGTGTTATAAAAGCAGCAAAGCGGATTATGAATATCCGCCTGATAATTATTTGTGCCGTTAATATGTGGCAGAAATGGAGTTGGTCATGAAGTTTGTTACATATCTGGATGGAAAAAAGGAACGAGTTGGAGTTATCAATGATGATGAGACATGGGTATACCCGCTGCGCTCACTTGGAATGCCTTACAGTGACATGCAGGAGGTTATAGAGAAGATGTCAAAGGCTGAGAAAGAGCTTATCGGAATATATAACCGCAAGGACCCGGATGAGATATATGGAGCAGTTCCTGTTAAGGACGTAGGGCTCTTAGCACCTATTCCAAGACCTAAGCAGGATATCATATGTCTTGGAATTAACTATATGGAACATGCTGCAGAGTCGGCGAGATATAAGAAGGAGGCATTTGGCGGTGAAAGGCCATATGCTGTATATTTTTCTAAGAGAGTGAATGAGGCAGTCCCGAACAAAGGCTTTATCGAGGCACATGAGAATCTTGTTGACAGTCTTGATTATGAGTGTGAGCTTGCTGTTATCATCGGGAAGGACGCAAAGAATGTGTCCGAGGATGATGCCGCAGAGTACATATTTGGTTATACGATTATCAATGACGTGAGTGCAAGAAATGTGCAGACACGTCATAAGCAGTGGTATTTTGGCAAGAGTCTTGATGGCTTCACGCCGATGGGGCCATGCATTGCCACAGCAGACAGCATAGCGTTTCCGCCTAAGCTTACAATACAGTCGAAGGTTAATGGTGAGCTTCGGCAGAACAGCAACACGGAGCTTCTGATATTCGATGTGGCGCATGTGATAAGTGAGCTTTCATCCGGAATGACTTTAAAAGCCGGGACTATAATCTCTATGGGAACACCGGCAGGCGTTGGCATGGGCTTTGAACCGCCGCGTTTCCTTAAACCCGGTGATACTGTAGAGTGCATAGTGGAAGGTGTGGGAACACTTGTAAACACAGTAAAATAATAGCATGTATGTATGCTTTGCTTCGATGGCATATGCATAGAAAGTATTTATCAGAGTCCTTAGAACATCTTGCTTTGGACAACGAAGTGACATGCATAAATATAACTCGTTATACACGCATAGACTAAATCAGCATGTTTTGACACACGAATCATATATTGGAAATTCCGAACTCTTCCGGAAGGAATCTCGGACACACATTCTCCGATGACGTAATTACGGAAGCGGCAAGGCGGCTTCCAATCTCGACAGATTCGCCAAGCGTCTTTCCGTAAGTAAGTCCACTCGCAACGCCTGCGCAGAACGCATCACCTGCTCCTGTTGTATCCTTAACCCTTACTCTCTGAGGAGGACATATTCCTTTATCGCCATTCATATCGGCATATACAGCACCATTTCCACCCATAGTAACAATCATTGACGGAATCTTGCCAAGAGTGACACGCTTTGCAAGTATATCTCTCAGCTCTTCAGGACTCTTCTGCGAATAATCCTCCATGAAAAGCATTCCGGCTTCAAGCTGATTACAGATAAAACAGTCAAAATGCTTGAGGAAATCCCTTCTCTCAACAGCAATGCTCATATTGCTGACAACACCGTACAGCTTCTTGTTATACTGCTTAGCAAGCGACACAACCTTCTTGATTATCTCTTTGTCCATATCGACCTCGACAATAATCGAATCCGCATTTGAAATTATCTCGTCACCCTTTTTTTCAAGCAGTTCCAGTATCGGCATAAGATTAGGCCTTTGCGAAATCGAACCTGCCAAATCTCCGTTGTGGTCAAATACAGCAAGCCATGTTCCCATTCCGCCCGGCACAGTCATCACATAATCTGTGTTGACTTTATGGTTGTTAAGCTTCTTTACGACTTCCTCGCCAAGAGCACTGTCATCAACAATGCCTACGAATGTAGGGCGAAGCTCAATGTTGGCTATATCCTCAACAACATTTCTGCTGACACCGCCATGTATATACTCCACATGTCCGACATTTCTTCCATCAGGAATATAGATATCCTCCGGAAAACCCTTTATATCTACAAACACTGCACCCATAACAACTATTCCCATAAAATTCCTCATTTCTGTTTTACATAATAATGCCTGTCATTTCAGGCTGTGTCATGGAGCTATTATAATGCATGTGTGTGGTTTTGCATAGAGTTTTATTTGGGTGATTCAATTTGAAGAAATACAATTCCATAAATTGCTGTTTACAGCACCTTACTCCCATTCGCCGTGAGCTTGAAGCGCGCGCCAAACAATTCTGCGGCGTGCCTGCACATCTGCATACGTCCTAAAAAGATATCAAAGTAATCATACATCGTACATATGCTCTCATCTATCTGGAGATTTAACGATATGAGCTTCTTCTCCGGTGAAATCTTGAGCGTAGATTCTGTGACGGCATAGTTGACACGGTCATGGATATCGTACATGGATTTATCTTTAGCGCGCACTCTGTTATGCCTTACATCAGTCTTGTCCGCAATAACAAGCGCCGCCGACACTATATCCACTGCTCCGCCGGTGGACTCGTCATGATTTGCTATCGCTGAAACAACCGTGACTCTGTCATCAAGGCTCATGTCCGTCTGCTTTAGAAGCTCATTGGCAAGCAGTGCTCCGTATTCGGCATGATGCTTCCTGTTGATGCAGTTTCCTATGTCATGCATGTAACCGGCAATCTTTGCAAGCTCAATTTCATGCTCGCTGTAGCCGAACTTAGAAAGTATGAGCGCTGCTCTCTCTGCCACAAGAGTACAATGAACCTGTGAATGATCCGTATATCCTAAGATGCCAAGATTGTCATTTCCCTTTTTTATATATGCATTTATTTCCTTATTCTTTCTTATCTCTTTATATGTCATACAAGCCTCATTTCCGGGCAGATGCCCTATGTATCCATTGTAAAATCCGATTCTCAATGTAAGTATAATGCTCTAAACATAAAATATATTATCATGCTATTGTAAAATCCATGTAAATTCTATGCAGGTTGCGAAAAAACAGAAACAATGCTAAACTAAAATGCATATCAGGCAATACCACAAAATACACAAAGGAGTCCACAAAATGCTTCGTGAAGGCGATATAAATGATATTTCAGACGGAAAACTATATACATTAAATGACATGGTACGCGCAGACTGTCAGGACTGCACCGGATGCTCTGCCTGCTGCCGCGGGATGGGTAATTCCATTGTGCTGACACCATATGACGTGTGCCTGCTCACAAACAATCTTAACTGCGGCTTTGACAAGCTTATCGCAGATAAAGTTGAACTAAATGTGATTGACGGACTTATACTTCCGAGCCTCAAAATGGCTGGAGAAAACGAACAATGTTCATTTCTTGACACCAACGGCAGATGCAGCATACATTCGTTCCGCCCCGGAATATGCCGTCTGTTTCCTCTCGGACGTATATATGACGATAATGGTTTTAAATATTTTTTGCAGACAAACGAATGCCTTAACAATCACCGCTCGAAAATAAAAGTGGAAAAATGGCTCGACACACCAGACATAGAGAAAAATGAGCGCTTCATATGGGAATGGCATGAGCTTTTAAAAAGACTAAGAAATGCAACAAAGGCCGACCCGGATTACGAGTCAGCCAAGAAACGCAACATGCTGCTGCTTCAATTATTCTATTTCACTCCATACACTATCAATGATTTCTACTCACAGATTGAGGAGCGGATGAATATTATAAATTACCCACAGCCGGACTAAGTGTCAGACCACGTCCGGCTGGTCGTTTTTGTGTTCATCTGTGTCGAGCTGCTCCATAAAATAGAGCCTAGATGCAAAATCAGGGAAATGCCTTATCTCCTCCGAAAAGCCTGTCGCCGCAAAAGCCTGCTTAAGCTGCACGCCGCTTTCCATAAGCATTCCACCGCTAAGCTCATACTTTTCTGTCTCACCCGGCATTGTGACGAACTTTGCGACCATGCTGTGCAAGAGTGAACCTTGCCTTATATGAACCGGTGCTGCAGTATTTATAAGATCTCCAAAATCTTTTATATTGTGCTTTAACGGTCTGTTGTAAAAACGATACATTTTATTCTCATCAAGCCCAGCAGCATAATAGACTTCATTCTGTGTGTTGGCATGCACAAGCTCCTGCATAACAAGACCGACTGCACGCCTGCCGTCAGCATCGGCAACGGTCCATTGATGTATATTTCCGGTGCGCTGGCGGATAAACGTGCCAAACTGCATCGTATGTCTCCACTTCTTATAAATGCTTATCTGTGCCTTTATCTCGTTTAGCTCTTCCTTCTTCATATCCACAAGATTGCACTCATAGCCGCATATGCCAAATGCCGCTACATTGAATCGTGTGCTAAGAGGTGTAACTCTTAACGTCTGATGATTCGGGCAGGCTGACACATGCGCTGACACAACAGACATCGGATAGCCATAGCTTAAGCCTTCCTGTATATAAGTTCTGCTCACCGCATCCGTGTTGTCGCTCGCCCATATCTGCGGAAAATAGCACAATATTCCAAGATCGAAGCGGTTTCCTCCTGCCGCACAGCCCTCGAACAGTATATCGGGAAAACGCTCAACAAGAGTACGCATTATTTTACCAAGTGCAACCACATAGCGGTGTGCCACCTCGCCCTGCTGCCTGCCCTGCTCTTGCAGATACCTCGAATAATAATCGGAAAATATTCTGTTCATGTCCCACTTTACATATGCGATATTTGCCGATGAGAACACTCTTGTCATGCTCTCAATAATATACTCTGCCACATCGGGATTGCACAAATCGAGCACTCTCTGGTTTCGCCCTTCCGAATGAGCGCATCCCGGAATGTCCATAGCCCAGTCAGGATGCTTTCTGTACAGCTCACTGTTGACATTTACCATCTCAGGCTCAACCCATATTCCAAATGACATCCCCAGTCCGTTAATTTTATCGCATATGCCTTTAAGTCCGCAAGGCAGCTTCTTTTTATTCACATACCAGTCTCCAAGCGAACAAGTATCGTCATTTCTGTTCCCAAACCAGCCGTCATCCATGACAAAAAGCTCAACGCCGACATTTTTTCCCGCCTTTGCAAGCTCATAAAGTTTCCTCTCACTTATATCAAAATAAGCCGCTTCCCAGCTGTTTAAAAGCACAGGGCGCTCCTTATACTGCCACTTTCCGCGCACAATATGCTTCCTTACAAATGAGTGCATATTCCGGCTCATCCGGTTAAAGCCGTACCCCGAATAAGTCATCACTGCTTCCGGCGCCTCAAAATCGCAGCCCGGCTCTAACATATATGAAAATGACTGAGGATTTATTCCTGCCACTATCCTTGTCATATCACACATCCCTGTCTCGACAGCTTCATAATGATTGCCGCTGTAGATAAGGTTAAGCCCTATACATTCTCCTTGCTCCTGCGTTGTATCCTGCTTAGATATCATCACAAATGGATTTGCTCTGCTCGATGAAGTTCCTGTATAGGATGAATTGACATGCTTTCCTGCTGTTACAACTGTATCATGTCTGTCCATCTCCCGCGCCCATGCACCGTTAAATGTAGTGAACACATACCCTGTACCGTCAATATCCATCAGCATGCTCATAATTCGTCTTATATTCACGTCAGCTTCGCTCTCATTTATAAGGCGGCAGCTTCTGCATATCACATCACAGTCCTTGTACACATAGTAGTACATTTCAAGCGTAAGCCTGTAATTCTTATCCTTGAGGATTATCTTTAACTGTTCCACTTCATCCTCACTGCCATATGAGCATGGCAGAGTCGCAAGCTCGTCCCTGCCTTTTCTTATCTCATAACCATCATATAGAAAATCTGATGAAAAACCTCCGTCAGCATGGATAAGCTCTATAAAAGGCTCCCTTATGTCACCCTTTCCATACGATGACATCTCAAGGCGTGCCGCTTCAAGCGAGAATGCCGGATTATCGCCTGAATAACTGACTGTGTTTCCGACAGCCATCGTCTGCTTTCTAGAGAGTGCTTCCGCACAGCCTCCGATATTTATTCTTTTTCCATAATAAAGATGCTCAAGGTGCCCTGTCGGTAGCACCATGAATGCATATGTCGTATTTTTTGTATCCAGAGTAAATACATTCTTATTTTCTGAAATCATATCTATCCTTTCGCTTTGTCAGCCGCAAGCTCCTTTGAAATCTCTTCAAGCTTCTCATCAGTAAGAATATACTTCTTTGCAAATATGATAAGTGCTGCACATAATCCGAATATCGGTATCATCGCCATCGTTGTCCTAAGCACCATTCTTGAACCGTCAGAGAGTGCTGCCACTGCCGCTGCTTCCGTCGTATCCTTACTTATTTTGCCAACCGATATACATATGCTCGCCGCAAGAACTGCGACACCGCTTGCAAGCTTTACGACAAAGGTCTGCATTGAAAATATGATGCTCTCGTCCCTGCGCTTATTTTTTAATTCACCATAATCTACCGTATTGGCAAGAAATACTGTAGTGAGCACTGTGAGCATACCAAATGCAGTAAAGATAAGAAAACCCGGTGCAAGAAGCACATACACGCTTGATACTCCAAGGCACATCATGACAAATAAAATAAGATATCCCGATATAGCCATTCCGAAGCTCACATAAAATACCTTTATAGAGCTCATGAATTTTCTAAGAAACGGATAAAAAAGCATCATTGAGATAATCTGCACTGCTCCGCCAACCGTATTGAACAACACATAGCTGGCATTCCAGTTACTTCCTCCTATATCATACTTAAAAAAATAGATAAGAAGATTCGATGTGATATACAGTGAGCAGTTGATAAGCACTATAGTGATAACAACAGTCACTGCCTGGTCATTTGAAAAAAGTGCCTTAAACATCTGCCCCACCGTCGGCGACTGCATATTGACCGTAGATTTTTCCTTGATACATATGCATGTCACTGTTATAAATACTACAAAGAGTATAGCAATTATAAGTGCGAACCACTTAAAGCCGCTCCGCTCTATGATTCTTCCTGCCTCAATTCCTGCAAGCTTCACGCTGTCCGCTGCACCTTCTGCATTTCCGGCAGCGACAAGTGCCGCTTTATCGGCGTTTCCTATCCCACCGAGCTTCGGAACACATATCATTGTGATGACAGTGATTATCGCTGAACCTACGCCTGCACATGAACGCGCAAGAGTCGAGAGATTCTCTCTTTCCTTGCCGCCCTCGGTAAAAGCAGGAATCATCGACCAGAACGGTATATCCATCATAGTATACGTAATTCCCCATGTTATATAAAGAATTGCCGCATACGCTGCAAGACCGCCGCCCGTGACCGATTTAGGCACTGCGAACATGAAAAACAACACAATGGCATTTAGAACTGTTCCAATAAGCAGCCATGGTCTGAATTTTCCCCATTTCGTCTGTGTCTTAGCCACAACGACACCCATAATCGGGTCATTGAATGCATCAAATATTCTTGCCGCCATTAAAATGACACCCATAACCCACGAACTCACACCCAGTAAATCCTGATAATAGTACAGTATATAGCTCGCTGAAAGCATATAAACCATATCTTTTCCCACAGCCCCAAGACCGTAGGATGCTTTTTCCTTTGCTGAAAGCTTCATATAGAACCTCCTTGATATTTTTATAGATAGACAGTTACGAAACTCCATATTTAAAATTGAACATTATAAATGAGAATTTCGCATGTACCTAATTTGCGTAAAATATATTTATAAATTACCATGCTATTTTACATTGTCGTTTTTACTTTTCATCGCAAGCTCTACAACCTTATATGCACCGTCATAGATTCCAAGCTGTTTATTTTTTATAATGTTGCCGCACATATCTTTGAGGAGATTGTCATCGTTCATGAAAAGTTCAACCATCTGAAATGTGTGTGCTATATCTTCACACTCTAAGGTTCCGTCACCTATCTCGGCAGAATGTATTGCACCCCAGCGCTCATGTCCGCCAACCCTCTTTATAAAGAGCTTCGGCACCGGGTAAAATGCAAGCTCGCTCGGCTTCGTCACAAGGACATCACAGCTTCTCAAAAGAAGATTCGTGCAGTAGACCGCCTCAAAAATGTCAGAATGGTAAAAGCCATGTATTCCCTTGACTTCACCGCTGAGTGCATGTTCAGCGAACTTCTTTGTCTCATCCCAGTTATCAAAATGCTCCTTTGCGATATGCCCAAGCTGTGGAATCTCTGTCTTTAACTGCTCCCACATATTTTTGTAGTCGCCCACATTGACATAAAGTGCAGCCTTGCCATTACGTACAGCCGGAAGAAGTCTTTTTATTATGGCTGCAAAAATCTCCTTCTGTGCTCCTGCTCCGCCTATTGTGAGCAAAAACCTCATCGGCTCACCGTTTTTCTTTCTGGCTGTTCTCGCATCGCAGTCATTCTCAATGTTAGATACAAGCTCATGGTCAATGTAATGCCCTGTATATATAAGGCTGTCTTCCGGCATAGGCTTTAGCACTTTCTTTCCATCCATGCCATTTAGTATCCTGTAGCCCATATATGAATTGTGCGTCTGGATAGTGTGTATGCTTCCCTCCGACAGATGAAGAGCCATCGGCCAGTTGTCTGGAATCGCATTCACAACATGCTCCATCCCTGCGTGCACTGCCGCCTGCGCCGGCCATACATGCGTGCCGACAACAGGTATATCCTTCGGAATCTTCCTGTACACAGGTGCCATAAGCTCCGCATTTTTCTGGTCACATGCATTGTAAGAAAGCTTCCTGAAGCCTTCATAGTTCATCGGCTCCCAGACAAGCCTGTTAAAAAGCCTGCTCTTTTGGGAAATTCTTGAGCCTAAGGAATACAAATCATTCTGTGCACTGATAACCTTCGTGCAGGTTGTATCCGGGAACGAATTCAAATCCATCCAGTATGGTGTATAGCCCATGCTGTGTGCTGCCGATGCAATCGCCATGGATATGCGGTAATGTCCGAAGCCCATTCTGATATTTCCCACGATAATACCCTTCTCATGGTCAAACTGTACTGCCGTATCCACACTGTTTCCAACAGCTGTACCACCGGCTGCCCTGCTCACAGCCTTGCTTTGGTTATCTTTATATCTTGCCACAACAATATCCTTCACTCCGAGAATATCGCCGATATGCTTATTCTCTCTTATTGTAAGCTCATAATCGACCTTCGAATCATCACCGAACTTCCTTACATATCCTTTCTTTCCTCTGACTGCCTTTTTGTAGGTTCCTCTGCTCATCGCATTTCCAAATATGACCTTAGACTTATCCATCTTCTGCCTCCTTTATATCTTTACAATTTAATTCCGTTGCATATAATGTCGACCACCTGTGCAAGTGCATCGCTGTAGCTTATTTTATTCTTTACAAGCACATCTCTTATAAAGAACTGTTCAAGTGTCGCCTCAAACATGACCTTGACTATGGCAGTGTCAATCTGCCTTACCACGCCTTCCTCCATTCCCCGCCGCAAAAGCTCAATGGTTGTATCCCATCCGCTCTCTAACCGCTCCTCAACTCTGCTATATATCCGCGGGTACCTGTCACGCAGTATATACAGCTGTGCAAAATCAATATCCTTATATCCGTCCGGAAGAACACCGAGAATCGCCTGAAGCTTCTCAACGGTAGTAAGCCCGGCATTCTTCATGACACGCTCCTCACTTTCCTTGATTGAATCAAAGCAATAATCAACCATGTCATATACCAGCTCCTGTTTGTCCGCAAACACTGTGTATATGGTCTTTTTACTGATTCCTACCTCTTTTGCCACATCATCCATAGTGAACTTAATCCCTTTTTTATTAAAAACCTGTATGGTAGCACTTAGTATCTCTCTTCGTATATCCATCTCTGCCATTATGCTGCTGTCTCTCCTTGCCCTCTATCGCCGCATACAATCTGCATCCGACATTAGAATGTTAAACTCATTGTGGAAACTCTCTTGTCTCTTTTGGTTTCCTAAATTGTAACATAGCCTCCGGCTTTTAACAAGAAACTCATTTCACGATTTTAGTTTCCTGTTTTTATGCAATATGCACAATTATTTTAAATTTATGCAATATTTTTACGCTATTTTGCGCTGTATTTCTTATTTTCCGACCAATGGAAGTAAAAAATCTTAGAACATCTTGCTTCGTACAACGGAGTAGAAATGCATAAGCATAACACGCTATACACGCACAAATTAAGCGGCATGCTTTGACACCCAACCCCTATAAAGATTACGGTGTCAAAACATGCTTTTTGAACTTAACTGTGTATAACAAGTTATATTTATGCATATCTCGACTTTTGGTAGA
>OGKR01001850.1_pt1 | contig 13269 bp, 9 predicted proteins | sample 1572431 | NCBI WGS metagenome assembly OGKR01 (sample SAMEA2582079, study PRJEB24529) | metagenome | biome: Human gut stool | place: China | collected 2011 | reverse complement strand
GTACGAATTACTTTTTGAACGCCTGCACCTGATTCCATGCCTTGATAACCTCTGTACGGCTTACAGGATCAGTTGCTTCATAGGTTTCGCCGTTGCTCTTCGCGGCCTTGAGCAGGTCGTTCTCCACGGCCCATGCAATGGCCTTGTCAGTCTCAGTGGCATTGGCGTTCAGCACGGCGGCGGGTTCAGGCTTTCCTGCATTGTTCCACACCAGTGCAGCCAGCTCACCTCGGTTTGTTGGAATAGCTGTACCGGTTGGCAGGGCGCAAATCAGATAGAACTCAGTACCCAACTGATAGGTCTGGTAGGCCAGCACCGCGGTACCCGCGGCGGCAGTACCAATGATGAGGGTAGTGCCCAGAATGTTGGGCTCTTCCTCAATGCTTGCATCCTTTGTCATGGCTTCGATAATAACATTTTCACCCGGCATGGTAAAGGTAATGGTTTCAGCCTTGGGTTCAACAGCGTTCAGCACGCTGGCAGGCTTAATTGTCCACTGGTCAAAAGTCTGAGCATCGGAAAGAATGCTCTTATCAAAGGTTACTTCCACTGTTGCACCTTTTTCAATGGTAATGTCACCATTGTCATTGATAGTAGTATCCTTGCCGTTTACTTTTGCAATACCGCCAAGAAGGGATAGAGTGTAGGTGACCTTTTCTTCTTTCTGGGGAACATTGTAACTCCACTTAATCTGATTGCCAGTGATTTGATTCGCGGGAGCGGTTTTTTCGGTCTCTTTGACATCAACTTTGACGATATAATCGCCCGGTTCCGTAGGGAGCCCGCGGTCATTCAATTTCTCACCGGGAACTTCATTTCCCTTATCATCATAAAACTTCCTATTGATGATATCATCAGCATTGACTTGAGTATTGTTCGATGTCACTTCTCCGGTTACCGCGTCAAACTTGAGGTCAACATCCGGGTCGATCGCATCTTTTTGTGTCCAGTTTGCGGTAAATGTTACATTATCACTGGCGACGTACTCTGCCAGGACAGTGGGAGCTGTTGCATCCTGCTGATACCAGCCAAGAAATGTATAACCTTCTCTTACAGGGTCGGAGGGAACTACAAACGGCTGGCCATTCTGGTAGCATTTTGCAGTCTCTAGCTTCTCGTTGCTGTAAACAGTCTGCTTGTCCATAGTGCCACTACCATTTATAGTGCCACCGTTCAAATCAAAGTTGATATCACACAGATACCGAACTTTGCTGGTTAGTGTATCATTGCCTGCGTTATTAACTCTGACTTTTTCCCAGTCTGTTTTATATCCATTATATTTTACATCATTTAGTTCTGTGCAATCTTTGAATGCGTTGCTATTTATAATGTTAATACCCTTTTCAAGGGTCACGCTTATAAGACCTGTGCATCCATTAAACGCGTCTGAGCAGATTTCATACACACTTGTAGGTACCTTTATTTCTGTTAACCCTGTACAATCCTTAAAAGCGCTACTACTGATTCTGTAAATGCCATTTGTTAAGGTGACTTGAGATAACTTGGGATTGCTTGGAAAAGCCGCATCCATATTTTTGATGGTACTCGGAATCGTAATGCTTGTTAATTGAGAACAACCATAAAAAGCAGCTTGGCCGATTTTTGTAACACCTTCAGGAATTATAACCTTAGTTAGATTGGAACACTTAAAGAATGCCTGGTATCCAATTTCGTCCACCGTGTTAGGCAATGTAACTTCCGTAAGCGTGTTACATGCATTAAAAGCCCACGTTGCAATTTTGGTTACAGTATAGTTCGTGCCATTGTCTGAAATTGAGCTCTCAATGGTAAGTTGTGTAGGCTTTCCTGATGTACCGGAAACTGTAACCGATTTTCCATCGGCGTTAACTGTATATTTGAGGTTTCCTTTAGTAATCTTAGTTGCTGCTACTGCTCCCATGGGTAGGAATGTTAACGTTATGCTGAGTGCCACTAATAGACTGACAAATCGTTTTTTCATGGATTTCCTCGCTTTCATGGATGAGTGCCGCAGAAAAACGACATAGAATGTATGGCAAAAAAAGGTAATAATACCAATTTGAAGAATACCATGCGTGGAATTCTCTGTCAATGGAATTGTAGGAACTCACAAAAAAGTTTGGAGGAATGTACAAGAAAAGGCTTTTCCAGCATCGCGGGCAATAAAAAAGAACCCGTCCCCGGGGAAAATCCGGGAACGGGTTGAGAGCGGAAAGATTACCGCTTGATATCGTAGTTCATGTTCATCAGGTTGCGGATGGAGCTGACATCGTCGGTGATGTTGGCATCGCCGTGGATGGTGTGCTTGATGGCGCTGCTTGCCACCGCAAAGTTTATCATGTCCATGGCCTTGTAGTTGTGGAGCATGGCGTAGATGAGGCCGCTGGCGAAGGCGTCGCCGCCGCCCACGCGGTCAAGGATGTTGAAGGTGAACAGCTTGCTCTCGAAGGTGTGACCGTCATACCACATAAAGGCTTTCAGGCTGTTCTCGCTGCCGCTGTGGGCATAGCGGACGTGGCGGGCGATGCACTTCAGGCTGGGGTAGCGCTCGATGAAGTGCTGGAAAATTTCGTCCTGCTGCTCATAGCTGGGCTGCAGAGGCACGCCGTCCTTCCAGTCGCCCTTGGAGTGGTTGTTCTCGTCCTTCCACAGGTGGTAGGGCTCGATGCCCAGCAGCACGTCCACATAGGGCAGGCACTCGGTGCAGAAGTCGCGGGCCTCGTCCCAGGTCCAGAGGGTGGAGCGGAAGTTGCCGTCGAAGCTGACGGTCAGGCCCTTCTTCTTGGCCTCCTTGAGCATATCAATGATGAGGCCGCGGCAGTTGGGGGCCAGAGCCGGGGTAATGCCGCTCAGGTGCAGCCAGTCGAAGCCCTCCAGCAGCTCGTTCAGATCGACCTGGGAGAAATCGTACTCGGTGATGGCGCTGTGCTTGCGGTCATAGATGACCTTGGAGGGGCGGATGCCGTAGCCGGTCTCGAGGTAGTATGTACCCAGACGGTTGGAGGGCGTCTCGTCCGGCTCGGTGAGGATCATGGGGGTGCAGTGGACGTCGTTGGAGCGCAGCCAGCGCACGGCGCTCTTGCCGAGGCTGTTGTTCGGCACGACGCTGAAGAAGGTGCTGTCCACGCCCAGGTTTGCCAGCGCGAGGGCGATGTTGGCCTCGCTGCCGCCGTAGCTGGCCTCAAAGTTGGTGGCCATGCGGAGTTTTTCGTAGTTCGGCGGGGTCAGGCGCAGCATGATCTCGCCGCAGGTGATGAATTTCGGTCCGGTGGTCTCGTAGCCCAGAATGGGGTTGAAATGTTCCATAACGGTCCTCCTGTTGCTCTTCTCGGGCATTTGAGCCGCCGCCTCTCCTATACCATTCTTGAGACGGGGCGTTTGGTGCTCAGCAGGGCAGCCAGACCCCACATGACGCACATCGTTGTATCCATTATAGTGCTTTCGGAGAGGATTTGCAAGGAAAAGAAAAACACTGTGAGAGAAAATTTGGTGGGATTTTTGTGGATTGTGACGGAAAGCGTATCGGCAGGCCGTCCGGTAGTTTCCCCGCAAATGGGACCCGAAACCCACGGTTTCGCCCCAACGCTTCGCGCCGGGGCCCCACTTCTCTGGACATTTGCTTGGGAAACTCCCCTCCACCTGCCTCTGATAGGTTTACCGGCTGGTCAAATGCCCGTCAAATCAAAGCTGGGCGTATATTCCTCCCGGGCGCTGCTCTTCTGCTGCATATAGCCGGCGGTCAGCCCCAGATCCATGGCATGATTGACCACCCGGCGGTACTCGTAGGTGGTGATGCGCCGCCCGATGCCGTGCTCTGCGGCCTTGTAAAAGGGGGTGTACTGGCTCATGACACTGGGGATGAAGCAGCCGGGGTCGGCCTCGTTCCATGCGGCCATCTGGTCGAGGACGGCAAAGCTGTCGTCGATGTGGCCGGGCAGGGCCAGATGCCGCAGGATGACGCCCTTCTGTAAGATACCCTCGCTGTCGAACACCGGATGGCCCGCCTGCGCCATCATGGCCTCGATGGCGGGCCTGGCCTGGGTGAAGTAGTCCGGCGCAGAGGAAAGCTCGGCGGAGAGGGAAGAGGAGACGTACTTCAAATCAGCCAGCCAGATGTCGATAGAGCCGCGCCACGCCTCCACACTCTCCACCGTCTCGTAGCCGCCGGTGTTGCAGACGATGGGCAGACGCAGCCCCTCGGCCCGGGCGATGTCCAGCGCCGCGATGATCCAGGGCCGCCACTGGCCGGGGGTGACGAGGTTGATGTTGTGGGCGCCCTGCTCCTGCAGGCCGAGGAAAATTTCGGCCAGATGCTCTATCGTGATCTCTTTGCCCAGTCCCTCGGCGCTGATGGGGTAATTCTGGCAGAAACAACACTTGAGGGTGCAGCCCGAGAAAAACACGGTGCCGCTGCCCCGGGTGCCGCTGATGCAGGGCTCTTCCCAGAAGTGCAGGGCCGCGCGGGCGGCTTTCAGGGTGCCGCCCGCCCCGCAGAAGCCTGTCTGCCCGGCGGCACGGTCTGCGCCGCAGCGGCGGGGGCAGAGGGTACAGGAGACAGGCGGCGTTGTGGAAATGTTTTTAGACATATTGTCCAACTCCTATGAGAAAGAATCATATTAAATTATCCGAGGCTATTATATCATTTTTGCCCCCGGAAGTGGTATACTAAGATTGAATATTGCATGTCATGCAAGAATACTACATGATCTGGAGGACACCATGCGTACAGAGACCGAAGAGATCCGGGACAACCTGAAATATCTGAGCCTTCTGGCCCGGGACTACCCCTCGCAGGCAGCGGCCGCCAGCGAGATCATCAGCACACAGGCACTGCTCAAGCTGCCCAAAGGCACCGAGCACTTCATGAGCGACCTGCACGGTGAGAACGAGGCGTTCGTACATATCCTGAACTCCGCTTCCGGCGTCATCCGCGAAAAGGTAGACATTGTGCTGGGGGATACCGTGCCGGAGGGAACGCGGGCCGAGCTGGCGACTCTGATCTATTATCCGAACGAGAAGCTGCCCCAGCTCAAGGAGCGCTGCGCCGACGAGGAAGCGCTGGAACAGTGGTACAGTGAGACGCTGCTGCGGCTCATCGACATCTGCCGCCTCGTCTCTTCCAAGCACACCCGGGAGCATGTCCGGGCCTGTTTGCCGTCCAGCTGCGGTTACATTCTGGATGAGCTGCTCCACGCCCACTTCGAGGACCACGACAAAGACCTCTACTACGGCCAGATCGTCGGCAGCATCATCGAGAATGGCCGCGCCGATAAGTTCATCGTCCGCCTCTGCGAGCTCATCAAGCGGCTGGCCGTGGACAAGCTCCACATCGTGGGCGACCTGTTCGACCGCGGCCCCCGCCCCGACGTCATCCTTGACCTGCTGATGCGCCACCACGATGTGGACATCCAGTGGGGCAACCACGACGTGGTCTGGATGGGCGCGGCGGCCGGCAGTCCCATCTGCATCTGCACGGTGCTGAAGACCACCCTCGCTTACCACAACCACGGCATGGTGGAGGACTGCTACGGCATCAACCTCCGCCACCTGCAGCGGATGGCCGAGCAGTTCTACGGCGACGACGACTTGACCATCTGGATGCCTCACACCGACACTGCCCGCGGCCCCTACACCCCCGGTATGCTCCATCGCTGCGCCGTCATGCATAAGGCCGTCACCATCCTGATGCTCAAGCTCGAGTGTCAGGTCATCGACCGCAACCCGGATTTCAAGATGCAGGACCGCGACTTCCTGCGCCGCATCAACTGGGAGAAGAGGACCGTCATGGTGAACGGCAGGGAGTACCCCATGCGGGATATGTCTTTCCCGACGGTAGACCCCGCCGACCCCACCGCGCTGAACAGCGACGAGAAGGTGGTGCTGCAAAAGCTGGTGCAGTCCTTCCGCCAGAGCGAGAAATTACAGCAGCACGTCGAGTTCCTGTACGCCAAGGGCAGTGTCTACCACATCGAGAACGGCAACCTGCTCTACCACGGCGCTGTGCCGATGACTAAGAAAGGCACCTTCGCTGTAGAGCGGTTCGAGGGCCACGCCTACTCGGGCCGCGCCCTCATGGACTACTGTGACGAGCGCGCCCGCCGGGGCTACTTCGCCCCCGAGGGCAGCGCCGCCCGCCAGAGCGGACAGGATTTCCTGTGGTATCTGTGGTGCGGCAAGCTGTCGCCCCTGTATGGCCGCAGCGCCATGACCACCTTTGAGCGGCTGTATGTCGAAGACACTTCCACCCACACCGAGGTAAAGGACCCCTATTATACATGGTATAATGAGGAAGCCGTCTGCCGCCGCATCCTCGCCGAGTTCGGCCTGCCCGGCACCAGCCACATCGTCAACGGCCATGTCCCCGTGCAGGAGAAGAAGGGCGAGAGCCCCATCAAGGGCGGCGGACGCCTCGTGGTCATCGACGGCGGTTTCTGCCGCGCCTACCACGAAAAGACCGGCATCGCGGGCTACACGCTGGTCTATTCCAGCCGCACCATGTCCCTGCGCACCCACCAGCCCTTCGAGAGCGCCGAAAAGGCTGTGAACGAGAATCTGGACATCCTCTCTCAGAAGAACATCCTCGAGACGGAGAACCACCGCATCCTTGTGGAGGAGACGGACGAGGGCGAGATCCTGCGGGAGAAGGTCCACGACCTCAAACAGCTGGTCCGGGCCTATCAGCTGGGCTGGATCAAGGAGACCCGCTGCGACGACAGTGTGTGGTAAGCAGCGGCAAATGTAAAATTTTCCTGAAAATAAGAGACAAAACCCGAGAATAATAGAAAAGAAACTGGGCAAAACAGAAAATAATCGACGAGCGTGCATTGGGGCTTTGCTTTTTGCTGGAAGTTGTGTATAATAAAGTAGCTGTAATTGTGTCAACTGGTTGTGAGCTTTGTACAGCGAGAAGGAATAACGTACCTTGAACTGACCTTTTGGGCCTGCGGGGAGCGGGCCTGTGACAAGGAGATCATAAAATTGGAAAAGTTTGTTATTACGGGCGGCAAGCCCCTGCACGGCGAAGTCATCATCTCCGGCGCGAAAAATGCGGCTGTGGGCATCCTGCCCGCTACCATTCTGGCAGCGGACGTCTGCGTCATCGAGAACCTGCCGGACATCAGCGATGTGGCGGTGAGCCTCAAGATCCTCAGCGTGCTGGGCGCAAAGGTCCGGATGCTGAACAAGAACACCTACGAGATCGACACCACCCATCTGACCGGCACCAACGTCCCCGACGACCTGTCCCGCCAGATGCGCGCCAGCTACTATTTCCTCGGCGCACTGCTGTCCCGCTTCGGCAAGGCCGAGGTGGCCATGCCCGGCGGCTGCAACCTCGGCCCCCGCCCCATCGACCAGCACCTGAAGGTGTTCAGTGCACTGGGCGCAGAGGACAGCGTGGATTACGGCATGATCACCGTGCGCACCAAGCAGGAGCTGACCGGTGCCCATATCTTCTTTGATAAGGTCAGCGTGGGCGCTACCATGAACGGTATGCTCTCCGCTGTCATGGCCAAGGGTCAGACCATTCTGGAAAACTGTGCCAAGGAGCCCCATGTGGTCGATCTGGCCAACTTCCTGAATATGTGCGGCGCTGATGTGCGCGGCGCAGGCACCGATGTCATCAAGGTGCGCGGCGTCGAGCAGATGCATGGCTGCACCTACAGCATCATCCCCGACCAGATCGAGGCCGGCAGCTACATGGTGGCTGCAGCGGCCACCGGCGGCGATGTGCTGGTGAAGAACGTCACCCCCAAGCACCTCGAGCCTATCACCGCAAAGCTCCGCCGTGCGGGCATTGAGGTGGAGGAGTTTGACGATGCTGTGCGGGTTCGCCGCACCGGCGACATCCTGCCCCTCAAGATCAACACCATGCCCCACCCGGGCTTCCCCACCGATATGCAGCCCCTGATGGGCGTTCTGCTCAGCGTGGCAAAGGGGACTTCCACCGTCACCGAGAGCGTGTGGGACAACCGCTTCCGCTATGTGGACGAACTGCGCAAGATGGGCGCGAATGTCCAGGTGGACGGTCAGGTGGCCGTGTTCGAGGGCGTGGAGAAGCTTTCTCCCGCTCCGCTCCGCGCTTCCGACCTGCGCGCCGGTGCAGCGATGGTCGTTGCAGCCCTGATGGCCGACGGCACCAGCGAGATCGAGGAGATCGGCCATATCGAGCGCGGCTACGAGAACATCGTGGAGAAGCTGCGCGGCCTCGGTGCTGACATCAGGAAGGTGGAGCGGATGCCCGCTGCACTGGAACAGGCTCTGTAATTAGAAAAACCTCTCCGTCACGCCTGCGGCGTGCCGCCTCCCCTGCCGAGGGGGAGGCATTGGCAGTCCGTCAGGTCCCTGCGTTTTTATGACTGCGCAGCAGACGGAGAGGTTTTATTTGTTGAGGTTTATCATGTCTGAATTCATCTCTCTTTATTCCGGTTCCTCCGGCAACAGCAGCGTCGTGCGCTGTGGGGAGCGGTATCTCATCGTGGATATGGGCAAAGGCGTCCGCACCACCGGCGCAGCCCTCAAGGAGCTGGAGCTGAACGTCTCCGACTGCGACGGCATTCTTGTCACCCATGAGCACAGCGACCATGTGAAGGGCCTTTCCACCTTCCTGAAAAAATATCCGCTGCCGGTGTACGGCGCAGAGGAAACACTGGAATTTCTGGACGCAAACGGGGTCGTTCCCGCCAGCTGCGACCTGACGGCCCTGACGCCGGGCAGGGAAGAGGACATCGGTGTCTTCGGGGTCAAAGCTTTCCCCACCAGCCACGACGTCCCCTGTGTAGGCTACCGCATCCACACCCCCGACGAGAAGACCATGACCATCGCCACCGACCTCGGTGTGCTGACTCCTGCTGTACATGAAGCTCTCTCCGGCTGCGACCTTGTGGCCCTCGAGAGCAACTACGACCTGCACATGCTCCGCAGCGGGCCGTACCCCTACTATCTGCGCGCCCGCATCGAGTCGGTCCGGGGCCACCTCTCCAACGACGAGTGCGCGGCAAAGCTGCTGGAACTCATCCAGGAGGGCTGCAAGAAGTTTGCCCTCTGCCACCTCTCGCAGGAGAACAACACCCCTATGCTGGCGCTGCAGACCGTCTTTTCCACCCTCGGTACGGCGGGCGTCGTGCCGGACAAGGATTGTATCGTCCAGACCCAGCGTCGGAATGAAGTGAGCCCCGCGCTGGCGTTCTGACACTATAAAACCAGAGCAGGAAAAGGAGAAGAGCCTATGTCGTACATCATGGCGCTGGACGCCGGAACCACCTCGAACCGCTGTATCCTGTTCAACAAAGCGGGTGAGATCTGCAGCGTTGCGCAGAAGGAATTTGCCCAGTATTACCCGAGACCCGGCTGGGTGGAGCACGACGCCAATGAGATCTGGGCCACCCAGCTGGGCGTGGCCCTCTCGGCCATGAACAAAGTCGGCGCCCGAGCCGAGGACATCGCCGCCATCGGCATCACCAACCAGCGGGAGACCACCATCGTCTGGGACAAGGAGACCGGGGAGCCCATCTGCCACGCCATCGTCTGGCAGTGCCGCCGCACCAGCGAATACTGCGACGAGCTGAAAGCCCGGGGCCTGACGGAGAAATTCCGGCAGAAGACCGGCCTCATCATCGACGCCTATTTCTCGGCCACCAAGCTCAAGTGGATACTGGATCATATCCCCGGTGCCCGCGAAAGGGCCGAGCGGGGAGAACTGCTCTTCGGTACCGTGGAGACCTGGCTCATCTGGAAGCTGACCTGCGGAAAACTGCATGTCACCGACTATACCAACGCCAGCCGCACCATGATGTTCAACATTCACACACTGGAATGGGACGACGAGATCCTGCAGGAGCTGAACATCCCGAAATGTATGCTCCCGAAGCCGGTGCCGTCCAGCGGTTTTTATGAGTACGCTGACCCGATGCACTTCGGCGGCGAGATAAAAATTGCCGGTGCGGCAGGCGACCAGCAGGCGGCCCTCTTCGGCCAGACCTGTTTTGCCTCCGGCGAGGCGAAGAACACCTTCGGCACCGGCGGCTTTTTGCTCATGAATACCGGTGAGACGCCGGTCACATCCCGGAACGGCCTTGTCACCACCATCGCCTGCAGCCCCGACGGCAGGGTGAATTATGCGCTGGAAGGCTCTATTTTCGTGGCCGGTGCGGCCATCCAGTGGCTCCGCGATGAGCTGCGCCTGCTGGAAGAGGCCCGCGACTCCGAGTATATGGCTCAGAAGGTGAAGGACACCAACGGCTGTTACGTCGTGCCGGCCTTCACCGGCCTCGGCGCGCCCCACTGGGACCAGTACGCCCGCGGCACCATCGTGGGCCTCACCCGGGGCTGCAACAAGTACCACATCATCCGCGCCACGCTGGACAGCATCTGCTATCAGGTCAACGACGTCCTCCGCGCCATGACGGCGGACTCCGGCATCGCCATGAAGTCTCTCCGGGTGGACGGCGGCGCGTCGGCCAACAACTACCTCATGCAGACCATGGCCGACATCAGCGACCTCGAAGTCAAGCGTCCCCGCTGCGTGGAAACGACGGCGCTGGGCGCGGCCTATCTGGCCGGCCTCGCCGTAGGCTACTGGCAGTCCGCCGAGGACATCACCCGCAACTGGTCGGTGGACCGCGTGTTCCGCCCGGCCATCTCGGAAGAGGAACGCACCAAGCGCATCAAGGGCTGGAATAAGGCCGTCCGCTGCGCCTATCACTGGGCCAGGGACGAAGAGGAATAAGAAGAAAAATAAAACGGTCGGAGTTGCCTGACGAGTAACTCCGGCCGTTTTTGTTATTGGGCAGCTTGAGCGAGGGAGAACCACTGGCTAAGCTGGGAGAGTAAAAACGGCTTTAGCCCTGGACAAAAAGAAGCCTCCCAGTATGCAGAAGGCTTAGAACATGGTGAAGTGAAAAAGGCAAAAGAGATGGCTCTGAAACTTAACCAAAAAGGCACAGCACTTAAAGAAATCGATGACCTAGTAGGTTTCGATATCGCAACCGTAGAAAAATGCCTCACGCAGAAAGCTGTATAAGCAGATAAAATGATAAACCGCCAGTGTACCGTATGATAGATTTCATATGATACGCTGGCGGCGTTTTTGCCTATTTTGAAAAAGTTAATCATGCATCAAATTTCAAGTCTGATTCGGAGCCATCAGATTCAATTATATCCGCGAGGAGCATAAAAGCATCATCGATGGTCTCCGGGGTAGTAGTCCAATTTTCTAGAGTGAAAAGATTGGAACGAATATCATATACATCTGGTTCGTGAGTAGCTTCAGAGATTTTTCGTAAGCATAGCATTTCCAAGAGATATAATGCGCCTAAAATATTAAGCGTATTTTGCTGACTAGATTCTTGAATATGTGCGCTACGATTATGCTTTATATTTGTAAAGGCACTCCACCATGATAAAGATTGTGCGGCATGAGTAGCGTCCCATCCTTGAAATGGCTGGATTTCAAATCCGAATTGCCGCAACTTTATTTTCTGATTTACAATGTTTGGATTGTTCTGCAAAATTTGACCTGCATAATCGGAAATACTTTTTCTTGCTGATAGATCAAATCCACAGAAGAACTTGAAAAGAGAGTCAAGTTCAGCGCCTATTGCCTGTATTAGCAATGCATATCTATTGGAGAAAGCAGAGAAATTGCTGGGATGGAGTTCGACATACTCAATTGACTCCATGAATTGGCTTTCCAACTGCAAATAATAACGCCAATACTTTAATGTTAACTCATTTCTATCCAAGGCACTCACCTGTCCTGTTTTGTAATGTAGTTTTTAATCTAGCCCGTGATCCCGATTGTACTGGCATTCATCACATAAACTATTGCTGCCATTACTAGAATGCATCCCACATTTTTTACATTTAACCATTGCCGCAGCCAGTTCGCTACTTTCTGCAAACGAGTTCGGACGAGTTCCGTGATAGCCAGTTCCTCTTAAAGCATCGGCTCGTTCTTTGCTTAGTGCAGGAGTAGTGTTGACTTTTTTCTTGACAGTAGAACGGTTGACTTGACTTTTATGATTTGCACTTCGGTCTAAATGCTCTTTGCAAAATCTATCGTCCCAGTTTGAGTAAGCAGGGGAATTATCACAGTAGCTAACCCTGCACCGAATAGAAGTGCCGTCTGAGTAATGCCACTCATCTTTTGTTTTATTAGATTGAGAATAGAATGCAATAGCAATAATTACAGCGAAAAGGCCAAAGCGTAGCCCGAAAGAAGATTTTGTTCTCATGACATTTCACCTTTTGACATCCGAATCCTACACTGAATACTCCAAGACATCTGAGTTTGCCAGCATCCTCATATTCGTCAACGATTTGGTAGTCGTTGAAGTCAGCGTAGGCTTTCATGCGAGCCTTTTGTGCATCCAGTGAGTAGCCATCGATCTGCATGGCCGTGGAAACACGGGTATAAGTGTAAACCTTTGTCTTTTCCTGTGACATAAGAAAACCTCACAAAACGGTTATTTCTTGTCTGTTTTCTGCTCCAGAAACCTAATGGAATCCAGATAATCCTGCTCTACATCGCTGAGCGTTCTTGCCTTATACTTCCGATATTCAGTGGTGGCTTTGTCCACCGCCTGCTTGTGGGTCACACTGCCATTTCCGACAAGCAGCTGCTCACCGCTCATGGTTAAAATGCGGTCAAGGTGGTTTGCCCAATCCTGCATGGTCATGGGCTGTTCCCGTTCTGCCTGACGCTCTGCGAAATCCAGATAACCGGAAACCAACTGCCCCATAGCACGAAGCTCTTTCTCATTCAGATAGTTTTTGGCAATAGTAGCTTCTCGTAAAGTGGGCTGGTTTCCTGCAAAAGTGGTCAGACCCATAAATTCCTTTTCGGCATCTGCACGGTTGTAAATGACCTCAGCGGCAGTCTGACCGTGGATGGCATAATGAATTTTGTTCTGGACTTTTTTGAAGAACTGGACGGAGATTTCTGCTTTTGGGTCGTAGTCAATGCTGGTTGCATAGATTTCCAGAACCTGACGATAAAACACTTTTTCGGAAGCACGGATGTCACGGATGCGTTCTAACAGCTCTTTGAAATATCCACCGCCACCCAGATTTTTCAGGCGTTCGTCATCCAGCGCAAATCCCTTGCGCATATATTCCTTCAGGATGCCGGTCGCCCAGATGCGAAATTGTGTGCCGCGTTTGGATTTGACCCGGTAGCCGACAGAGATAATCACATCTAGGTTGTAATAGTCCACATCGTAGACTTTTCCATCTGCGGCAGTGTAGGCAAATTTTGCCCACACTGATTCCTTCTGAAGCTCACCTTCCTTG
>OGKR01001847.1_pt1 | contig 13283 bp, 9 predicted proteins | sample 1572431 | NCBI WGS metagenome assembly OGKR01 (sample SAMEA2582079, study PRJEB24529) | metagenome | biome: Human gut stool | place: China | collected 2011 | reverse complement strand
CGTAGTCACTTAGAAGTTTCTTCGAAACTTCGGATGCGTGGAAAAGCAACGCAGAGCACATAATATTTATGGAATTTATTCATAGAATTAAAATACAAGGGGATTTATATATGAAAGCAGTAGGACTTGTAACAGAATACAACCCATTTCATAATGGACATTTATATCATCTTAATAAAGCAATGGAGCTTACAGGGGCGGATATAAGCGTTGCTGTTATGAGCGGGGATTTTGTACAGCGTGGAGAACCGGCTGTTCTTGATAAATATACGCGTGCTTCTATGGCACTTAACAGCGGAGTTAATCTTGTCGTTGAACTGCCTGTTAATTATGCTGTGTCTAGTGCTGAGAGCTTTGCCGCTGGTGCTTTAAAGGTTCTTGATTATATAAAAGCTGACAGTATTGCTTTTGGGAGTGAGAGCGGGGATATAGAAAGGCTTTCTAAGCTTGCACACGTTTTGTGCGATAATGAAGATACGCTATATAAGGAAATATCTAAATACACTGCCAATGGAATATCCTACGCCGCTGCAAGACAGAAGGTTGTGGAGAAGCTGACGGATAAAGATACTGCGGCAATGCTTACAAGTTCTAATAATATACTTGCGGTTGAATATCTGAAAGCTGTTATAAAAAATAATTATGCTATTAAGCCTTATACCGTACAAAGACAGGGAGATAGTTATAATGATACAGATATAAGAAGTGAGTATGCAAGTGCGACGGCATTGAGAGAAAATCTTAAAAATGGAATGAAAAAATGTATAGATAGTGATTGCGTAGCTGGTGACACTATAGATACTATAACGAAAGATGATAATGATATAAATAATGAAAAAAATAATAATATTAATATTATTAATATATCGGAATATATACCTGTAAAAGCGGGGTTAATATTATCCTCAAATACGAATTATATATATCCTGATGACATAACAGAAGCGTTATTTACCAGACTTTTAGATATACTTTTTGCGAGTAGTTATGATAAAAATGTATTTATAGAAAATGTTATGCAGTATCCAGATGTAAACAAGGAGATTGCTGGCAGATTATATAAGTCCGCTATGGATATGATAACAAGAACAGTACAACAGAGGTCAGAAAGTGAAGATAATGGGGCGTTTTCGTTTGGAAGCCTGTGCGAACATATAAAGACAAAAGAAGTGCCGCTTTCCAGAATAAAAAGAGCACTTGTAAGGATAACGCTAGGGCTTGATAAAAAACACATGGAAAAATATGCGAATGAACCATATATAAGAGTGCTTGGATTTGATAAAAAGGGGCAGGAGTATCTTTCATATATAAGAAAAACTGTGGAAGTCCCACTTATAACAAAGACCGCTGACTATAAGGAAATGCTGCTTGATGATATACACGCGGCTAATATTTATAATATGATTGTTGCTGGAAAATATGGAGTTAAAGAACTGGGGGATTTTGTGAGGGGACCTGTCAGGGTATGATAAAAAGTGTGAGTTAAATAAGAGGAAACATATACAATTCAACTGTTGGAAAATAGTATGCTGTTGGCACAGGTTATATATTCAGGGAGTGTTAGGTATGTATTTAATATCAGCGTATTTTGATGAAAATACTAATAAAATATTGAAACATCTGCAACAAAGAATTGCCGATAAAACAGGCAATGATTTTATGATAAGGAATAATGTTATGCCTCATCTTACAATCAGCGCAATTGAGGCAAGGAATGTTGATGTGTTAATTCCAGCATTTGAAAAGGTATGCAGGGGAAAGTTACAGCCTTTAGAAGAAAAAAGCGTTGCAAATAATACGATAAATATAGTATCGGTCGGACAGCTTTTTCCTCGCGTGATATATGCCGCACCTGTACTTAACGAGTATATGATGAATCTTTCAATATCAATATATAATGAATTTGCAACAATTCCAGAAACTAATATAAGCAAATTTTATCAACCATATTCGTGGATGCCGCATATTACACTTGGCAAATGTCTAGATAAGGAGCAGATGAGACAGGCATTTGCCGTATTACAGGATTTATTTATGCCTATAGATGGTCGGATTACTAAAATAGGATTGTCTATGGTCAATCCATATAGAGAAGTGTTGAGTGTAGAACTGTAGTTGTTAAAAGTTATGAAAACTACTTTTATGAAAACAGCGAAAAACAGGGACAGGATTGTAAAGATGTTGAAGGATATGCAGGGAAAGTAGTATATTTAATTACATCATACAGCATTTTAATTTAGTCAAACAACTGATAAATGACTAAATTGAATATTGACGACTAAATTAAAATACAGTAAAATGATAAAAATATAAATTATCATAAAAGTACTGATGAGGTGATTGAATGAGAGATTATAATTATACGAAGAAATGGGATAAGTTATTAACACCGGAAATAGTAAGAAAATTAACTCTTATTAATGAATATAAGGGAGAACAAAGGCTATTTATAGAAGCTCACAAGGATGAACTTAGTGAGTTGGTGGAGATTGCCAAAATTCAAAGTACGGAAGCTTCAAATAGAATTGAGGGCATTTCAACAGCAGATGATAGATTGAAAAATCTGGTGCAGTCAAAGACAACACCACGAAACCGCGATGAATCTGAAATTGCAGGATACAGGGATGTTTTAAATACAATTCACGAAAATTATGATTATATTCCGATTAATGCCAATTACCTTTTACAATTACATAGGGATTTGTATAAATTCCTTGGAAATATAGAGGGTGGAATGTATAAAACATCTGATAATATTATTCGTGAAATGGATTCTGATGGTAATGAGAAAATTAGATTTAAACCAGTGGCTGCATGGGAAACACCGAGTTCAATAGATGAACTATTTGAAGCTTTTCGTGAAGCAAAAGGTAATGTTGATCCACTGATACTTGTTGGAATGTTTATCTTGGATTTTTTGTGTATACATCCGTTTAACGATGGTAATGGAAGAATGAGCAGATTACTTACGTTGCTGTTGCTATATCAGGCAGGCTTTATAGTCGGTAAATATATAAGTATTGAAAAAATAATTGAAGACTCAAAAGAAACATACTATGAAGCACTTCAAGATAGTTCAGTGAATTGGCACCAAAATGAAAATGATTACAAACCTTTTGTAAATTATATGTTAGGTGTAATTGTAAAAGCTTATAAGGAATTTGAATCAAGAGTAAAGTTGTTAACGGATTCGAGATTATCGAAAGCTGACCGTATCTGTGAAATAATTAAAACGCATATAGGTCCAATTACAAAATCTGAATTGATGAAAATGAATCCGGATATAAGTGATACAACAATTCAGAGAACGTTGGCAGATTTGTTAAAGAGCGGCGAAATAAATAAAATTGGTGGCGGTAGATATACAAAGTATATATGGAATATGGAGGATTAAATGATTACAGGTGAATTAAAAAATAAAATTGATGGTTTATGGGATATTTTTGCAGCAGGTGGATTGGTCAATCCATTAGAAGTTATAGAACAGATTACATATCTGATGTTTATTCACGATTTAGATGATTCAGATAATATAAGGGCAAAAGAGAGCGCGATTCTTGGACTTCCATATAAAAGCATTTTTTCGGACGAAGTAAGAATTGGAGAAAGAACAATAGATGGTTCGCAGCTTAAATGGTCTTGTTTTCGTGATTTCCCAGCAGATAGAATGTATTCAGTAATGCAGGAATGGGTATTTCCATTTATCAAAACATTGCACAGTGATAAGAATAGTGCTTATTCAAAATATATGGATGATGCTATTTTTAAATTACCAACGCCACTTATTTTATCAAAGGTTGTTGATTCTTTAGATGAAATTTATGCAATTATGAATGAAATACAGACTGCTGATGTGCGTGGTGATGTGTATGAGTATCTCTTGTCCAAGATTGCACAGTCTGGACGTAATGGACAATTTAGAACTCCTAGACATATTATTAGAATGATAGTAGAAATGATGGATCCATCAAGCGATGAAATGATATGTGATCCAGCTTGTGGAACATCAGGCTTCTTAGTTGCGGCAGGAGAATATTTGAAAGAAAACAGAAAAGAGGAAATCTTCTTTGATAAGCAGAAAAAAGATCACTATATGAACCATATGTTTTATGGATATGATATGGATAGAACAATGCTTCGTATTGGAGCAATGAATATGATGACACACGGTATTGATAATCCATTTATTGAATATAGGGATAGTTTATCTGATCAGAATACAGACAAAAGTAAATATTCATTGGTGCTTGCAAATCCGCCTTTCAAAGGTAGTCTTGATGCGGAGTCTGTATCAGGAGATTTGCTTAAAGTTTGTAAAACAAAGAAAACAGAGTTGTTATTTCTTACATTATTCCTTAGAATTTTAAAACCATATGGAAGATGTGCATGTATTGTTCCTGATGGAGTTCTATTTGGTTCGTCAAAGGCTCATAAAGATATAAGAAAAGAAATTATTGAAAATCATAGGCTGGAGGCAGTAATTTCTATGCCATCTGGAGTATTTAAACCATATGCAGGAGTGTCAACGGCTATTCTAATATTTACGAAGACAGAACACGGCGGTACTGATAATGTATGGTTTTACGATATGACAGCAGATGGTTTTAGCTTGGACGATAAGCGAACACCAGTTGCAGAAAATGATATTCCTGATATTATAGAACGATTTAAGAATCTAGACAAAGAAAAAGATAGAAAGAGAACAGATAAATCATTTATGGTTCCTAAACAGGATATTGTTGATAATGATTATGACCTTAGTATTAATAAATACAAAGAAATTGAGTATGTAGCGGTTCAATACCCACCAACTTCTGAGATAATGGCTAATATAAGAGAACTTGAAATTAGTATTAACAAAGAGATGGATGAATTGGAACGATTGCTGAAAGATTAAATGGTAAAGAGGAATAAGGTGTTGAAAATGATTAGTGAATTAATATTGTATAATAATAAATTCGGATTTGTGGGGATGCAAAGATGAGAGTGAAAATAGGTGATTTGACCAATATAAAGACAGGTAAGCTAGATGCAAATGCTTCATCAGAAGATGGTAAATATCCATTTTTTACATGTTCAAAGGAGCCATTGAAAATATCAACATACTCCTATGATTGTGAATGTGTATTGGTTGCAGGAAATGGTGACTTGAATGTTAAGTATTATAAAGGTAAATTTGATGCTTATCAACGTACATATATTATTGAGGATAATGGTAGTGGTAAATTATATATGCCCTATCTATATTACTTTATGGAAAGTTATATTGAAGAATTAAGAAAACAAGCTATTGGTGGGGTGATAAAATATATTAAGCTTGAAAATTTGACAAATGCAATGATTGAATTGCCATCAATTCATAAGCAAAAAGTTATAGTTGAAATATTGGGAAAAGTGAAAATAATAGTTAATAAACATATGGATGAGATTAGTATGTTAGATAATCTTGTTAAAGCCCGATTTGTCGAGATGTTTGGTGCTTGTAAAAATATGCTTTCAATGAATGAATTATGTTCAGTTATAACTGATGGAACACATCAACCACCCAAGTTTCAAAAGAGTGGGATTCCTTTTATTTTTGTTTCTAATTTGGCGAATAACACGGTTACATATGATACTGAGAAATTTATAAGCCAGGAAACATACTCTGAATTATATAAAAGAACACCTATTGAAATAGGGGATTTAATTCTTTCAACTGTAGGTTCTTATGGACATCCGGCAGTTGTTGTTAAAGATAAAAAATTTTTATTTCAGCGACATATAGCTTATTTAAAGCCTAAATGTAATATTGTAAACAGTTTTTATTTGCATAGTGCATTATTAGCACCCGATGGTCAACGACAGATTGAAGGAAAAGTAAAAGGAATTGCACAGAAAACGCTTAATCTTTCTGAAATTAAAAAAATTGTGGTTCCAATACCTCCAATTGAAGAACAAAATGAGTTCGAAAGATTTGTTCACCAGGTCGACAAATCAAAAGTTGTCGTTCAAAAATCTTTGTATGAAACACAAATGTTATTTGATAGCTTGATGCAGAAATATTTTGGATAAAATTCAAATTGATAATATTTTTAAAATGCAAAATATATTTAAAAGTGATATTACTAGCTGTTAAAAAATAGCATAAACGTAAATATTAAATTGCAAATGCAGGAGTAGGATGTTGGTATATCGGAAGGAGATACCAATATGGAAGAAAAAATGGTTATTGTACTAAATGAAATGTCAGAATATTTATCAATTCCACAGATGAAAAAGCTGCAAGAAGTAATAATAAAAACATTTTCAGAGAATGAAGTTTCAAAAGTAGATATTTCAAATGAAGAATTTTTAAATATGTTTTTAGATGCAAAACGTATTGAAGGCTGCTCAGAGAGAACTATCAATTATTATCAGGCAACAGTAAATCATTTGTTATCACAAATACAGACAGAAGTTCGAAAAATTACAACAGAGGAAATTCGAGAATATTTATCGAATTATCAAAAGTGGAATGGTTGTTCTAATGTGACGATTGATAATGTAAGAAGAAATATTTCAAGTTTCTTTTCTTGGTTAGAAGAGGAAGATTATATCTTAAAAAGTCCAATGAGAAGGATACATAAGATAAAAACTAAAACTGTTGTGAAAAGTGTAATTTCAGATGAGGGAATAGAAAAGCTTAGGGATAATTGTAAAGAAAAGCGGGATTTGGCAATTATTGATCTATTGTATTCAACAGGGATAAGAGTAGGGGAACTGGTAAATTTAAACATTGATGATATTGATCTTGAAGGTAGAGAATGTATTGTTTATGGAAAAGGGGATAAAGAACGCAGAGTATATTTTGATGCAAAAGCTAAAGTTCACCTGAAAGAGTATATTGATAATAGGGTGGACAATAACAATGCTTTATTTGTTACATTGGATGCACCATATGACAGATTGAAAATAAGTGGTGTTGAAATAAGACTAAGAAATCTTGGACGAAAGTTGGAATTGGATAGAATTCATCCCCATAAATTTCGCCGTTCAATGGCTACGAGAGCAATTGATAAAGGAATGCCAATTGAACAAGTTCAAAAGATATTAGGACATTCACAAATTGATACAACAATGCAATATGCAATGGTTAATCAGAATAATGTAAAGACAGCACATCAAAAATATATGTCTTGACAATTCGGATTTGTGGGGATGCAAAGATGAGAGTGAAAATAGGTGATTTGACCAATATAAAGACAGGTAAGCTAGATGCAAATGCTTCATCAGAAGATGGTAAATATCCATTTTTTACATGTTCAAAGGAGCCATTGAAAATATCAACATACTCCTATGATTGTGAATGTGTATTGGTTGCAGGAAATGGTGACTTGAATGTTAAGTATTATAAAGGTAAATTTGATGCTTATCAACGTACATATATTATTGAGGATAATGGTAGTGGTAAATTATATATGCCCTATCTATATTACTTTATGGAAAGTTATATTGAAGAATTAAGAAAACAAGCTATTGGTGGGGTGATAAAATATATTAAGCTTGAAAATTTGACAAATGCAATGATTGAATTGCCATCAATTCATAAGCAAAAAGTTATAGTTGAAATATTGGGAAAAGTGAAAATAATAGTTAATAAACATATGGATGAGATTAGTATGTTAGATAATCTTGTTAAAGCCCGATTTGTCGAGATGTTTGGTGCTTGTAAAAATATGCTTTCAATGAATGAATTATGTTCAGTTATAACTGATGGAACACATCAACCACCCAAGTTTCAAAAGAGTGGGATTCCTTTTATTTTTGTTTCTAATTTGGCGAATAACACGGTTACATATGATACTGAGAAATTTATAAGCCAGGAAACATACTCTGAATTATATAAAAGAACACCTATTGAAATAGGGGATTTAATTCTTTCAACTGTAGGTTCTTATGGACATCCGGCAGTTGTTGTTAAAGATAAAAAATTTTTATTTCAGCGACATATAGCTTATTTAAAGCCTAAATGTAATATTGTAAACAGTTTTTATTTGCATAGTGCATTATTAGCACCCGATGGTCAACGACAGATTGAAGGAAAAGTAAAAGGAATTGCACAGAAAACGCTTAATCTTTCTGAAATTAAAAAAATTGTGGTTCCAATACCTCCAATTGAAGAACAAAATGAGTTCGAAAGATTTGTTCACCAGGTCGACAAATCAAAAGTTGTATATATGTATATCTTGAAAACAAGAAAATATTTAATGTATAATAGTGAATATAGAGAAAAAGTAAATTGTATTTAATGAATTAATATTTTATTGGATATTTTAGCACTTTACAAAATAGATTTTTGAGAGAATGGAGGGGTTGTATGCAGACTAATTTTGACTACTTAAAGGCAGAATCGAAATTTGCAAAATTTTCGGATGTTGCAATATCCGCAGAAAGAATTATTTTGATAGATCCAGAAGCAAGTATTATAAATAGCCGAAGGGCAATGGAATTTGCAATAAAATGGATGTATTCAGTAGATTCTGAGCTGGAAATGCCATATCAGGATAATCTTCAAAGTTTAATGAATGCAGAAGAATATAGACAGATTATAGGTCCTGATTTATGGAAACGTATGGATTATATTCGTAGAAGTGGTAATAATGTTGCTCATAGCAGTAAAAAGCTTGGAAGAGATGAAGCCATGCTGTGTTTGGAGAATTTATTCATCTTTTTAGATTATGTTGCATACTGTTATTCTGACAAATATGAAGAACATTCTTTTGATAAAACAATAATTACATCTCGAATTCAAAAAACAAAAGAGTCCAGACAGGCTGCAAATGCTGCACAGGAAGAATTGGCAAAAATTAAAGAAAAATCAGCAAAGCAGGAAGTGGATTTGCAGAAGTTAATTGAAGAAAATGCTTCGCTGAAAGAAGAACTATCAGCTAGACGACAAGAACAACAACAGACTTATGTTCAAAAGCCGCTTGATTTATCTGAATATGAGACAAGAAAGCTTTATATTGATTCTATGATTATGGATGCAGGATGGGTGGAAGGCGATGATTGGATTAGTGAAGATAAACTTTCACAGATGCCTAATAAATCAAATATTGGATTTGCAGATTATGTACTTTATGATGATATGCATAGACCATTAGCAATTGTAGAGGCAAAAAGAACCTGTGTTGATGTTTCAAAGGGAAGACAACAGGCAAAGTTATATGCTGATTCGATAGAACAAAAATATAACCGAAGACCAGTTATTTTTCTTACCAATGGATTTGAAACTCGTATAATTGATGGTCAATATCCAGAGAGAAAATGTTCTACTATTTATTCAAAAAGAGATTTGGAAAAATGGTTCAATTTATTGTCTATGAGAACAAGCCTTAATAATGTTGTGATTGATAAAAATATAGCTGGTCGATATTATCAGGAAGCTGCTATTAAAGCAGTATGTAATAGTCTGGATGCAAAGAATCGAAGAAAAGCATTACTTGTTATGGCGACTGGTTCAGGTAAAACAAGAACTGTAATTGCATTATGCGACTGCTTGTTAAAAGCTGGGTGGATTAAAAATGTTCTTTTTCTTGCGGATAGGAATTCGCTTGTAACGCAGGCTAAAAGAAATTTTGTGAATTTGCTTCCTAATTTGTCTTGTACAAATCTTGTTGAAGAAAAGAATAACTATAATGCACATTGTGTTTTTTCAACTTATCAGACTATGATAAAATGTATTGATACAATTAATGATGAAGATGGAAAAATATTTACTTGTGGTCATTTTGATCTGGTGATATGTGATGAAGCTCATAGATCTATTTATAATAAATATAAGGATATTTTTAATTATTTTGATGCTCCATTAATTGGACTTACTGCTACACCTAAAGATGAGATTGATAAAAATACATATACAATATTTGAATTGGAAAATGGAGTTCCGACATATGGATATGATTTGGAACAGGCTGTAAAAGATAGATATCTTGTAGATTATATTTCAGTTGAATCAAAGTTTAAATTTATTGAACAGGGAATTGTATATGATGATCTGTCGGAAGAAGATAAGGTTCTATATGAAGAAACTTTTGAGGACGAGAATGGTGATTTGCCAGACGCAATAAGTCCTTCAGCGGTTAATACCTGGATATTTAATGAGGATACTATAAAGAAAGTTTTAAATATTCTGATGACAGATGGTATTAAGATTGACTATGGTCAGAAATTAGGAAAAACTGTTATATTTGCAAAGAATCACGACCATGCTGAAAAGATACTTGAAGTTTTTAATAAAGAATATCCACATCTTGATGGTTACGCGAAGGTTATAGATAATTATATGACTTATGCACAAAGTGCTATTGATGAATTCTCGGATGCTAAGAAGTTGCCTCAAATTGCCATTTCTGTAGATATGTTGGATACTGGCATTGATGTGCCTGAAATTTTGAATCTTGTATTTTTTAAAAAGGTTTTAAGTAAGGCAAAGTTTTGGCAGATGATAGGAAGAGGTACACGATTGTGTCCTAATTTAATTGATGGCGAAGATAAAAATAAATTCTATATTTTTGATTTTTGCGGTAATTTTGAATTCTTTCGTATGAATAAAGGAAAACCTACTGCGAATATGATTGCACTTCAGGGGGCAGTTTTTAATTATCAATTTGAAATAGCTTATAAACTTCAAAATATTGAATATCAGATTGATAGGCTGATTGCATATCGTAATGCATTAGTGAAGCTGATGAGCGAGAAAGTTCAAAGACTACCAAGAGATAATTTTGCTGTACGACAACATTTAAAATATGTGGATATGTATTGTCTGGAGTCAGGATACCAGACGATTACATATGAAGATACATTAATTGTAAAAGATGAAGTTGCACCATTAATATTGCCTGACAATGATGATATAAATGCTATTAGATTTGATGCGCTTATGTATGCAATTGAACTAGCTTATCTAGATGGTAAGAAATATTCAAAAGCCAGAACAGATTTGCATAAAAAAGTTGTTGCAATTTCTAATATTGCAAATATTCCTGAAATTCAAGCACAATCAGTTTTGATTAATAAAATTATAAATACTACGTATATTGATAATGCTGGAATTGATGAATTTGAAGAAATTAGAGAAAAATTAAGAAATTTAATTAAATATATTCCAAAAGAAAAAGTTAAATATTCAACTAATTTTACAGATGAAATTCTTTCAACAGAATGGAATGAAGCTGAACTTGAGAATGATGAATTACAGAATTATAAAGCAAAAGCAGAGCATTATATTCGACAGCATCAGGATAACATTGCAATTAAGAAGCTTAAAACTAATCAACCATTAACAGCAAAGGATATTGAGTCATTAGAAAAAATTTTATGGAATGAAGTCGGTACTAAACAAGACTATGAACAGGAATTTGGCTCTAAACCTCTTGGGGAATTTGTACGGGAGATTGTTGGACTTGATATGAATGCTGCTAAAGAGGCATTTTCAGAGTATCTTACTAATACGAATCTTGATAGCAGACAGATTTATTTCGTAAATCAGATAGTAGAATATATTGTTCACAATGGAATGTTGAGAGATTTTTCAATTCTTCAGGAATCACCATTTACTGATCAAGGAAGTGTTGTAGATATATTCACAGATTTAACTGTGTGGTTTGGAATTAAAAAGGTTATAGATAACATAAATGATAATGCAGCAGCTTAAATAGTATTGGATTATAGACATAATTCAGTAAAATTGCTTAACATTTAGAACAATCCTCACCTTGTCTTACGCAAAAAAAAGGTATATAATGGGGGCAAAAGTAGCGGTAACATAATGATAAACATAATGTGCCGAAATTCATATTTTAAGGAGGAGTCAGTAATCATGGCATTTATTGACACAATTTACGCTAGAGCAAAAGCAGATAAGAAGACTATCGTTTTACCAGAATCTATGGATAAGAGAACATTCGCAGCTGCTGAGAAGATTTTAAAGGAAGGTATCGCTAATCTTATAATCATCGGTACACCAGAAGAAATCGCTGAGAACAGCAAGGGATATGATATTACAGGTGCTACAATCGTAGATCCATTCAATGATCCTAATAAGCAGAAATATATCGACAAGTTCGTTGAATTAAGAGCTAAGAAGGGTGTTACACCTGAGATGGCTAAGGAACAGATGGAGAAGGATTATATGTACTATGCATGCCTTATGTGTAAGTGCGGTGATGCTGATGGTGCAGTTTCAGGTGCCTGCCATTCAACAGGTAACACAATTCGTCCAGCTCTTCAGTTATTAAAGACTAAGCCAGGTATCAGCAGTGTATCAGGTTTCTTCCTTATGGAGGTTCCTAACTGTGAATTAGGCGAGAATGGATTATTCGTATTCGCTGACTGTGCTGTTAACCCAGATCTTGATTCAGAGAAGCTTGCAGAAGTTGCAGCATTATCTGCAGATTCATTCAAGAGCTTTGTTGGTGCAGAACCTAAGGTTGCTATGCTTTCATTCTCTTCATACGGAAGTGCTAAGCACGAGAGAGTAACTATGGTAGCTGATGCAGTTAAGATTGCTAACGAAAAGTACCCAGACATCGCTGTTGATGGTGAACTTCAGTTAGATGCTGCTTTAGTTCCAGAAGTTGCAGCACTTAAGGCTCCTAACAGCAAGGTTGCTGGTAAGGCTAATACATTAGTATTCCCTTCACTTGAAGCTGGTAACATTGGTTACAAGTTAGTTCAGAGACTTGCTAAGGCTGGCGCTTATGGTCCAGTTCTTCAGGGTCTTTCAATGCCAGTTAACGATCTTTCAAGAGGATGCTTCGCAGAAGATATCGTTGGTGTTGTAGCTATGACAGCAGTTCAGGCTCAGGATGCTGCTAAATAATTGTGTACATACATTTTGATGATATGATTGCCACGCGGCAGTTAGGTACATCATTTATAATAATATGAGGGACGAATTATTTGCCCCTCATATTGTTTGTATAACTAACATAGACTGATTATTTAATATGATATTTTTATTTTGAATATAGTGCTATCGGTGAACCGATAAAGAAAGTATTGTTAAATGATTTATATTATATTAAATGATTATATAACTTATATTTAATTTTATAGGAGATTAATAAGAATGAATATTTTAGTATTAAACTGCGGAAGCTCATCACTTAAGTATCAGTTAATCAATATGGAAGATGAGAGCGTTATCGCAAAGGGTCTTGTAGAAAGAATCGGTATTGATGGTTCTATCCTTACACATAAGCCAACAGGAAAGGATAAGTATGTTGTTGAAACACCTATGAAGGATCACAACA
>OGKR01001834.1_pt1 | contig 13416 bp, 10 predicted proteins | sample 1572431 | NCBI WGS metagenome assembly OGKR01 (sample SAMEA2582079, study PRJEB24529) | metagenome | biome: Human gut stool | place: China | collected 2011 | reverse complement strand
ATCGCCATAGGCCTCACACCATTTTACAAACATCTCATATGCTGCAGCAAAGACCGGCGCACCGTATACCATCTGTGTACTTATGCCTGTCATCTCCTCATATCTTTTGTATATGACATCATTATATTGAGGTCTTACAAGCGTCTTAAATTCACCAAGAACATCAAACTCATCATTCATGATAACTGCACCAATCTCAATAATCTCCGAACGGCAGATTTTTCTCTCTGCCTTATATCTGTCTGCCACCGGATTCATCTCCAAATCGACAATTATGTAATTCATATGCTTTTCCTCCCTGTGAATATAAATATTAAACCATATAATCATTAAATCTGTACTCATCAAAATTCAATCTCTCCCTGCATACAGGACACCACAAATATTTTTTATGCCCAGCCGCCCTTGCCATGGACTTTTTTCTCGGTATCGGAAATTTAAGTCCACAATGAGGGCATACACAGGTTGAAATTGTAAATTGCTGTTTTCTCATAAGCTGCTCCTTTCAATACATGTGTTGTTTTCCGTTCCTCATCTGTTAATTTCATTATACTCATCAGGTGTTCAATAAAAAGTACAGCCCATTTTTATTTTCAAGATAACAGGTTAATTCCTATTGTTCCTTAGATATCAAAACATATCATCTGTTTTTCAGATATGCAGCAACATAAAAGGCAGAATTCTAAACTAAAATAATAAGTACCCCTTTCACCAAATATCCGGTAAAAGGGGTACTTATGAGTCTTGTATTTATTCGTATTTTTTTACAAATTCACTTGCCGCATCCCTAAGCTGCATGACAACCTCTTCAGGTCCTGTCACCTTCACTTCACTGCCAAGACTGAATACCCAGCCAAAGAACTGTGTGCTTACGTTCACTTCCACATTGAGCCCGCTGTGCTCGTCATCCACTTTATAGAAAACAATATCTTTGCCAAATCTGTCTATAAACACACCACACATATAGTTAGCAAACTCTATGCTTACTCTTGTCTTCTTTCCCTGATACATTCCAAAAGTCGCCTTGGAGTATTCAGCCATATCAAAGCTTTTGAAATCATCCTTGCCGTCCCTGGCTGCTTCTTCAATGCAAATATGCATCATCTTATCAACACGGTAATGCTTAAGTTTGTGATCCCAGTCATCATAAGCGACCATATAATAATTCTCATCATCCCACATAAGCACCCAAGGACTTACAACGAACCAGACACCTCCATGCCTTGGAACAAGCTTCTTATTGATATCCCACTTATAATATTTAAACCGTATTTTTTTATTCTGATTTATTGCGCTATGTATATCATCAACATTGTAATATACGCTTTCATTCATGGTCTTAACACGGTCATTAATGAACACCTGACGTTGCAGCTGCTTTGCCTGATGCTCACTCACGAACTTCTTTATCTTTGCTATAAGTTCCCTTGACTTCGTTCTGGTTATAAACTTCGATGACTGAATTGCATCAATAAGAAGCTTTACCTCCGCCAGTTCAAACTCTCTCGAACCGACATGATAAAAAGTCTCTCTTCCGACCTGTTCCTTGATGATTTCGATTCCAAACTTATCCGTCATGTCCTGAAAATCAGCATAGATGCTTTTTCTCTCTGCCGTGACATCATATTTTTCAAGCTCTTCCATAATCTGCGGCATCGTAAGACCATGCTCATCATCGGTCTTGTCGAGCATTATCTTCATGAGATAGCAGAACTTGAACTTTTGATTTGCACCTCGCGGCATCGGCAGTACCTCCTTTTGTAACCTCTTTATTTCCAGCGTTGATATAATATTATTTTATTCTCAGTTGATATCTGCATCACTTAACATTCATATCCATTTCGGAATATATGACTGCAAGCCTCTTAAGCGCAGACTTAAAGCATAATAATTCAACTGCTTTTGCATAAATTCCGTATTTCAGCACTTAAATCACCCTTTCAAACAATCAGATAGCCTCTTATAACTATCTTATAATATTCCCTTTTCACATTATTTGCAAGATGATAACTAAGCTTAATCCGTCATTATCTATGCGCTGACCTGCGTCTTTGCACTGTTATCTAAGACAATAATCTCATCCATCGATACATCAAAGACTGCTGCAAGTATAACCAGATTATCAAGTGTCGGCAGAGCTACTCCATGCTGCCATTTATAAATTGCCTGCGGTGTGGCAAATCCGAAAATATCCGCAAGCTCCTTTACCGAGAGTCCTGCATCCGCTCTCATTCTTGAAATATTAACTCCTGTTGCTGCCATATTTATTGTCGGCATTGTCATTTTTTTCTCCTGTTCCGGCATTTTTTGCAGTACACATCTACAGCCAAAATGCCGGATGTGTACTACTCAGATGCCTTAAAATTATAGATAGGCTTCATCACATCAATGACATCCACAGATTCCTTGATTACATCTATAATGTCATCCAAAGATTTGTATGCCATTGGTGCCTCGTCCAATGTATTTTCATTTACAGAGGTTGTATATATTCCCTCCATCGTCTTCCTATATTCATCCAGCGCAAGCTCATTTTTTGCCTTTGTTCTGGACATAATTCTTCCGGCTCCATGCGGAGCTGAATAGTTCCACTCAGGATTTCCCTTTCCGACTGCAAGTACACTTCCATCCCGCATATTGATTGGAATAAGCACCTTCTCACCCTTGTGTGCAGCTATTGCTCCTTTCCTCAAAATCATCTCGTCCGTGTCAATATAATTATGAATTGTATGAAATGCATCATATGAAGTCATTTGCGTTCGCTCTAAGATTATCTGAGCCATCTTCTCTCTGCTTCTCTTTGCAAAAGCCTGACATATTGTTACATCGTGCAGATAATCCTCCAGATATTTGCCCTCAAGATAACACAAATCCTCAGGCATGCTTGCAGGACTTTCATATCCCTGCCAGTGAAGCTTCTTCAATGCATCCTGAATCTCATTTTTTCTCCCTTGCTCCTTGTAAGTACGAATAATTTCATCCCGCTTTTCAAGATAATCTCCATACCCACGATTTAAGTTGATTGCAAGATGCTGATACAGCTCAGCGACCTGCTTGCCAAGATTCCTGCTCCCCGAATGGATAATCAGATATTTCGTGCCATCCGATGCCTCATCAATCTCAATAAAGTGATTTCCGCCTCCAAGTGTTCCAAGAGACCTCTCAAGACGTTTCGTATCCTTCAAATCCCTGTAGCTGCGAAGCTCAGTCAGGTCAAATCTCTCCTGTCTTCCGTCCCATACTTCATGCCCTAACGGAATAAAGTGCGCCGCCTCATCCACCCTTTCAAAATCAATATCCTGTTTTCCGAGATTGACTGTATACATTCCGCATCCTATATCCACACCTACAACATTTGGCACAGCCTTGTCAATAATAGTCATTGTTGTTCCGATAGTGCATCCCTTCCCGGCATGAACATCCGGCATAATACGAATCTTTGAACCCTCCGTCATGGCATAATCGCACATGCGTCTAATCTGCTCAATCGCCTCGTCCTCCACTACCTTTGCATAGCATAGAGCTGTATTTACCTTTCCTTTTATTTCTATCGCATTCATTGTCCTTCCTCCTTCAAAAAAATACCGCCCACCTTTCATCTAAGGTAAGCGGTACGCTAAAACATGTCTATATATGATATACTGCCGCCGGCTATTCTCCAGCACCTGCTGCGATATCCAAAACACAATTTTCTCGTTCTTGCCCTGCCTTAAATGAGTACATCAAATCAAAGCTCCACTCTCTATCACTGAGTGGTGCTAATGCTTTGCGTTCACTATGAAGCTGACTAAAACGATTAATTGCTGTCATGTCTTTTTCCTTCCTATCTCTGCGAGACCTTCCTCTCCGCTTTTCTCTTTCTGTATGTAAGGATAGCACAAATTATTGGAGCTGTCACTATACTTGTGGTATAAATTATTTTTCGCCTAATATTATATCCGGAGATATATCGCCATCTAAAATATGGTTAATCGAAATGCAGATTTTCCACGCATTGAGTGGGAAATTTCTATAAGGAAATGTTGAATATGCTGCGTAGGAATATAACTTGTAATGAAACCATGACAGTAGGATATTAGATTATCGACATATTGTGTTGATAATCCAATATCCGAAAACAAACTAAATCAGGATTCTCATGCAGATAAAATCAAGCCAAATGCACTACGCTACATTTGCGTTCTTTTCTATACCTTTAATTATCTGAACAATCTTTACCTGTTCTTCACTTGTAAAAATTACACTGAACCTATATGGTCTGTCAAATGGAGCTTTCATCAAATCCTTAACATCTTTAATATATCCATTCTCAACAACATAATCTACAACCTGCTCAATGAAATAGATTTGCTCTGCATTTGGTCTTTCCTCAGCTATAAATGTTGAAAATGCCGCATAGGCCGAATCTCTGTCCATCTTCGCTATCTTCCTGATTAATAATCCAAACGGAGTATCATGATAATTCATCTCATAATCCTCTGACGTGCCAAGCTCCTGTGTAAATATTCTCTCAAGCTCTTTATAATCATCAGGTGAGATAGGCTTATTATGTAAAAGCTTATCTATAGACAGATTATTCTTATGTGATTCAACATATTCATTGACCCTGGCCCTATAATCATCAAAGTCTGATGATGACATGTCTACCTGCCTTCCCTCCACACGAAAAACTTCCTCATCCTTGAAATTCGTATAATGTGGCTCCGGATTTTTAGAACGAATGTATTTCATAATGTCTCTTAAAGATTTTCTCGTCTGCTCAAATTTAAGAATATCCTGTGCATCCCAATAGCTGTCCTGCGTAAGCTCCTTTAACTCAGGAATTTTTGCTTTAACTTCTGTAACAGTTGCATATTCCTTTAGAAGAGTGTCTGCATTTTTTATTACATATCTTTTAAGTCTGCCAAAATTCTTTCCACCAGCCATCGCTGACAACATAAGTCCATACATCGTCACATCAAAATTTACAGCCGCTTCATTCTTTTCATCGGAAACAACCAGCTTAGCAAGATGATTTATTATCTCCTCCTTATTTACCTCATCAAGACACTCATACTTTTTTCTGTCCTTATATTGTTCAACATACCTAAGTTCCAAACGCACTTCAATCCTCTCCGGGTTCATCATCTGCACATCACCTACAACATGATTTACCATATCATCCCTTATCATCTGATAATCCGCCTCAGCATAATTTTCATCCTGTAACAGGCGTATTATTCTGACCATTCTGGCAAATCTTAGTGCAACCGGAGCAATAGTATTCCCAAGCTCCTTACCTTTTGGATTTTCACCAAAAAACTGAAAATTACGCATATAGTCAAATATATAAAATTCTTTTTTATCTTCCCCTTCACCAAAAAGATTTTCACACAATCTTGTGCCACGTCCTATCATCTGGTCAAACTTAATTCTGCTGTATACTTTCTTTGCAAACACAAGATTAGTTATCTCTGGGACATCAACACCTGTTTCAAGCATATCAACCGTAACCGTGATAAATGGGAAATCATCCGCTTTCTTAAAATCTTCAAGATTTTTCTCCGCATAAGGTTCATCGCATACAACAAGCTTACAAAATTCCCCCTTATATTCAGAATAGAGCTTATCAAACCTATCGACTATAAACTTCGCATGTTTCTTGTTCTGTGCAAAAATAATAGTCTTTCCAACATGATTTCCATTCTTATGTCTAATCCCATTATTCATCACATCTGAAATCATTTTGTCAACAGTATCTATGTTAAATATAAAATTATTTATCTTTTCAGGCGGGATATGCTCAGGCATCCCATCATCCTCACAGAACTCATCCTCGTATTGCTGCCGCTCCGCCGCTTCTAAATCTTCATACTTTATTCCATCATCAATAATCTTAGTTGTAGTCTCTATCAGGTAAAAAGGAACTAACACATGGTCTTTTTTTACTGCTTCATCGTACTCATATACATCCGTTGGCATATTATTTTTCATGTCAAAAAAATCATATGTTGACTGATGCACTGTTTTCTTCGGAGTAGCAGTCAAACCTAAAAGACACGCATCAAAATACTCAAAAATCGCCCGGTATTTGTTAAAAATGCTTCTATGAGCTTCATCAATCACAATCAGCGAAAAATGTCCCGGTGAGAAAAAACGTGAACCGTCTGAATTTCTCACCGTATCAATAGCATTTAGTATAGTCTGATATGTAGAAAAGACAATATTCGCATTATATTCATCCTTGTTGACAAGCAGATTACACATAGTTGTATCAGGAATATATCTGGAAAATGCATTCTTTGCCTGTTTAACCAACTCCTTCCTGTCTGCGAGGAATAGAACCCGCCCCATTATCTGGCTTCTTGTCATTACATCAACAACCGATGCCGCTGTTCTCGTCTTGCCTGTTCCTGTAGCCATGACAAGCAGACACTTTCTTATTCCTCTTGCAAAATTTTCACAACATTTTGTGACCGCCCTAAGCTGATACCAACGATTCGTTATTTCTTCATTAATCGGAATTGTACTTACTTCATTGGCAATAATCCTGCGCCCAATCATCTCTTCAATATCTCTCTGCGGAAAAATGCCACTCACTATTCTTGGTGCACCCATCATGTCATCCCACAGATATGTTTCAAACCCATTTGTATAAAAAATAATAGGTCTTAATCCCTGCATATTCTGTATACAATCAGCATACAATTTTCCCTGATTATGCCCCTTATCAGCAGCTTCGCTGACTTTTTTTGCTTCCACTACTGCAATAATTTTTCCGGTATCACTCCATATGACATAATCAACATATCCTGTACCAGTGACATTTGGCATTCCCACAACAGGATATTCCTCCTCTATGCAGTTTCTTTTGGAATTCTGATCAAAAACATATCCGTTTGCCTTTAAGTCAGCATCAATATACCTCTTTCTTGTTTCCCACTCCGACATGTCAGGATCATACGAATACTCTCTTTCCTTTACGTTCTGCGATTTTTGTGCTTTCATAGTCTGCCTAAGCTCTTCATTCAGCTTTAACAGACGTTCTATCTCCTTGTCCTTCTCATCAACTATTTTATCCGCATTTTTCTGTACATCCTTGATTACCTGCTTGTACTGCTCCTCAATTTTTTCAGCTTTATCGCTTATTGACGGAATCTTCTTTTCATCAACCTTTCTTTCTGCATAATCCCTGCCATAGCAGTAATCAATCCACTCAACAAAATCAAACAATATGTTCAGCGAAAGTATTGCATCATCTTTATTAAGACTTTTTGAAGTATGTACTGATTCATTTCCATTTCTAACAATATATTGCAATCTCTTCCACAACGTATAATCCATAAGTGACGGAAAACCATTGTTGTGAAGCAGCGATTGAAGTCCTTCTCTGTACTCAATCGGTTTTAATGCCGAGTCTATCGAATATATCCATTTAACGCATAATTCCAATGCTTTTCTCGAAGCTACCGCACTCATAACAGGCGACGATTCCAGTATTTTTTCCGCATCTATACACGCTCCTGAAAATAACTCGTATTCTTTTTTTCCCTCAAGAAATGAAAAATTTATCTCCACTTAAAATCCCCCTCTCGAAGTGATGGTTTTTTAGTATCAATTTTGATTTGGCGACTTGATTGACAAAGTCAGCAAATCTATTTTGTAATTCAATTGGAGCTATTGGTATTGAAATCGCCATAAACTTTTCCATTGAAATATTATACATTGAACCACTAGTTCCTGTAGATGCTTCTGAAAACTTATACCGCATCGATTTACTACTTAAAATATATTTCATATAGAACACATTTACATATTCATTAAATGTAATTCTCCATAATTTATCAGGTAATATTAGTGTTGGATAATTCTCATATATAATTGCCGTAGCGCCTACCATTTCTCGCGTGTTTGCTCTGCTGAATATTAAATCTCCCTTTTGAGGAGTAATCATTTTTTTTATATTATACTGGTCTTTTAGTACTTTATATTCGTCAGGTATAAAATACCCCTTTGTAACTGCACTAACCTTTAAAACTGCTATTTCGTCATCTTTTTTAATTCTCTGAGTTCCATTACCGCTCCAACCAGCCTCACATTTTTTTATTACATCTTTTATTGGAAACAGTTTATATCTATATGGGTTATCATTAACATCCCCAAACATCTCGACAAATCGGGCGTTCACTAAGTCGTCTAGTAACTGAACTTCTCTTTTACTAATAGTAATTATTTTTTCAATTCCGCTTAGTATAGATGTAACTTTATCTTGCTCCGACTCGTCATCATCAAAAATAAATTCAAAATTGCCCAAGTCAACTTTTTTTATATTTGGCATACATGCTCCAGAACGTAACTTCATTATTCTATTTTGCTGACTTTTTAAGGCATAATACAGATATCGTGTATTCTTTACAGTTTCAAAAAGGTAATAACAATGTGCTCCACACCAAAATGGTTTACTCATATAGTTTACATACCCACATGAATTACCACCTTCACTTATAGTAACCGTATTTGCTTCACAATTAGTTTCATTCCATCTTCCAGAAGGCTTTATTCCCCCATTCAAATAGTCGTATTCGGCATTTTCCATCAATTCATCACCATTTATTTGTGACCCTTTGGAATATGATGCTATATTTTTAATCTTTACTAACTTTTTCATCCACATCCAATTCAGCAAACATGAATTTGGTACGTCATGCCATATATTTTTGATGAGATGTTTTTACATTATTCTGATTAACCATAGCATATTGCATGGTTGTATCAATCTGTGAATGTCCAAGTATCTTCTGAACCTGCTCTATCGGCATTCCCTTATCTATAGCTCTTGTCGCCATGCTTCGGCGGAATTTGTGCGGATGTATTCTATCTAGGTCTAACTTTCTGCCTAATTGTCTTAATCTGATTTCAACGCCGCTTATTTTTAATCTGTCATGCGGGGCATCCAGCGTAACAAATAAAGCTTTGTTATCATCAGTTCTGCAATCAATGTAATCTTTCAAGTGAACTTTAGCTTTAGCATCAAAATAAACCTTTCGCTCCTTATCTCCTTTACCATACACAACACATTCTCGCCCATCCAAATCAATATCATCAATATTAAGGTTTACCAACTCACCAACTCTTATTCCGGTTGAATAAAGCAAGTCTATCATCGCTAAATCCCTGATTGACGAACAGTTATCTCTCAATTTTTCTATACCTTCATCTGAAATTACATTCTTGACAACCGTTTTTGTCTTTATTTTATGAATTCTCTTCATAGGACTTTTCAAAATATAATCTTCTTCCTCAAGCCATGAAAAGAAACTTGAAAGATTTCTTCTAATATTATCAACTGTAACATTAGAACAGTTATTTATTTTCTGATATTCAGAAAGATAACTTCTTATCTCTTCTGTTGTAATTTTTCTTACAGATTTATCTAGGTTCTTCAATAAATGTTCAATGGTTACCTTGTAATAAGTAATTGTTCTCTCCGAACAACCCTCTACCTTTTTTGCATCAAGAAATAAATCTAAAAATTCCGTATTAGAAATTTCCACCTTATCAGGCTCATTCTCGGCTAGATTTTTCAAAATTACTTCCTGTAATTTTTTCATCTGCGGAACAGAAAGATATTCTGACATTTCATTCAATATTGATACTATTTTGTTATCCATGTTGATACAAATTCTCCAATCTGTACCAACATCCTGCAACCATTGTTATCACATAAAATATTTACATTGATTAAAATATTCTGTTGCTTCTTTCTTCATCAAAACAACAAGCTTATCAACCTTATTTTCTTCTCTAAATTCTTTCAATCCTTCAATATAATCATTACGATTTTTGTCTAGAATTATAAAAGGGTCTACATCAGGATATTTCAAGCTTTCACGAAATATCAGCATTCTTCCCGTTCTTCCATTTCCATCCTGAAATGGATGTATCGACTCATACCTCGCATGAAAATATGCCAAAGTTTCTATGTTCTTATCCTGCCCACTATACCACTTCAAAAGCTTTTCCATCTCGGATTCGACATCTGCCGGAAGCGCAGTTCTATACATTCCAACCATATTGGGACGTTTTTTATAATCACCAATAGCATAACCATTAGCACGATCCTCAAATACGCCCGATTTCAATTCGTAATGCAGCTTTTTGATAAGTTCTTGTGACAATTCTTCATCAAACGTATCTAACATGTAATTAAACATGAGAAAATGTCCATTCATCTCCTCAACATCTTTTGCCCTATAATAATCATCGCTTTTTGGCAGGGTTCCATTGTCAAAAAGTGAGGCTGTCTGTTCCGGTGTCAATGTACTGCCCTCAATTTTATTGGAATTGTATGCCATGGCACGCTGTGTATAAGCATAAACACCTGAACGGTCAAACCTTTTTCTCTCAATCATAAAACGCTCAATCAGCCATTCTTTAAAATCTGACATTTTTTTGCACTCTCCCCTATCCAAAATATTTTTGCATCAAAGAATCAAATAAAAGCTGTGTTTCCTCTAGCGATTTTTGAATTGCAACTTTTGATTTGGCGACTTGTGCTTTCATCTTTACAAATTGCTTTTGCAACTCCATGTCAGGTATATAAACCCTTATACTCTGTAATTCCTGCGCATTAATATTTGCTTGATTTACAGCCCCCTTCGCCATAGAACGCAATATATCTTTTAATGCTTTAAGATTCATATATTGCGAAAATACTTCTGGCAATAATCTGTCATTAAGCCTTACTCGAATAATGTAGCCAGCAATAACCATATCTTCTAATAAATCATACATAGCAGTCTTTCCAACTAACTCAATGCTATTAGTTCTGTTAAATAGTATATCACCTTTTCTCACAACGCACTTTTCTATTTCATCATCCGGAATATCAATATATTTCAAATCATTTAAATCCAACTGACCGTCCGATGTAATATTGTTCATTCTCAAATAAGGATATTTCCCTTTCTCAACTGCCGGCTTACTCGTTCCATATCTAACTTCCGTAACAATGTCACCTATAGCAGCAGCTTTCCAACCTTTTGGATTCTTGACGGGGTCACCAAAGACCTCTACAAATCGGGCGTTCACTAAGTCGTCTAATGTTTTAAGTTCTTGTTCTTGTAATCTTATTATTTTATTTATAGTGTCAAGTTTTTCAACTATCAAACGCTGTTCTTCAATGTCAGGTATTCTTATAGGGAATTCGCATAACATATCTAATTTTAAGTTATCGCGCACACTTCCTGTAGCAATGGCATTGATACGCTGCAACGCAAAGCCACTTTTCAGATAATAATATAAATACTGTTGCTCTAATTTATCCGATACAGAAAAAACATTATATAGCGGACTTACAATAACTCTTTCTTCATTCCTCTGCCAATCTACTGAACCTACATTTATTCTTGAAGGATTATATGCAAAATATCCCTTAGGCACTATTTTATATATACTTTTATCTTTACTTGCGACTTCTTTTCCAAAATAATCACGACAAAAACCCTGCTTATTTGTGACACTATATACAGGAATATCTTCACTATTTTTATTTCGAACTGTATATTCCTTTATATAATCACCTAATTTAACTTTTTTCATCCACATCCAATTCAGCAAACATGAATTTGCTTTTCCTTTCCTGCCTATTCTCCAAGTAATTCTCTTAGCTTTTTAGTCTCTTCAATAATCTGAGCATTAAGTTCATCTATTTCATCAAGAATCTGCTTTGTAGGCGGATATTCTACTGCAACATAGTCAATCTTCTTATATTTATTAATTGATAGGTCATAATCGTTATTGACAATCTCCTCTTTACCAACCATAAAGCTCTGTTCATTTCTTTCTCGTCCTGTCTCCTTATCCCTATTGTGGAATCTCTCGATAATATCAGGAATGTCATTTGCATCAACCGGCTGGCGTTTATCATCTAAGGAATATCCATCCGCTTTCATATCATAAAACCATACTTTGTCTGTTCCGCCTGAATTCGTCTTTGTAAATATCAAAATAGCTGTTGACACTCCTGCGTATGGCTTAAACACGCCCGAAGGCATGGATATTACACCTTCTAAGTTCTGGTTCTCAAGCAATTCACGGCGCAGGCTTTTATGTGCATTTGATGAACCAAATAGTACTCCATCAGGAACAATACATGCACATCTTCCACCTGCACGCAGTAATCTTATAAATAATGCGACAAAAAGCAATTCTGTTTTTGTTGTGTTCGTAATTGCTGACAATGTTTCATTTATATTTTCTTTATTAAGTGTTCCCTTAAATGGCGGGTTTGCCAAAATCAGATTGTACGCATCCCTAATCTGGAAATCTTTTGAAACACTGTCCTGCTTATTTAGATGCGGATTCGTTACAGAATGCAGCATAAGATTCATACATGATAACCTGCACATAGTCTCATCCGTATCAAATCCGGTAAACATCTCCGTTTCATACTTTTTCCACTGCTCATCAGTCATTCTGCTGCCATAATTGTTTCTGATGTATTCGGCACTGGAGATAAGAAATCCCGCTGTTCCACATGCCGGGTCACATATTTTCATATCAGGTGTCGGTTCCATAAGTTCAACCATCATGTCTCTAATATGCTTTGGCGTTCTGAATGCGCCAAGTCTGCCTGCTGAATTTAGCTTTCCAAGCATATATTCATACAAATCACCTTGCATATCCAAGCCTTTTATATCATTCACAAACAAATCTTCAAGGCCTGTTACAACCTTTTGTAAAGCAAGTGGTTCATTTATCTTAAACGTAGCATGTTTTAAATATCTTGAAAACGCAGAATTTTCATCTGAGTTTAAATTAATCAAGAATACAAATACATGCTCAACAAAATGCTTATGAAGTTCCCTTGCCTCCATTCCTTTAAAATTTCTCCAACGCAGAGCCTGTTCTTCCCTCGAATTTCCAAAGATATGTTTCTGTGCTTCACCAGAAAGCATTTCTGCAGTCTCGATGTCTGCTTCTTTTTCATCAAGCTGTTTTGCAAACATCAGATACGTCAGCTGCTCTATTACTTCTGTTGGCTGTGATACACCTCCTGCAATCACATCAAGCCAAATCTGTTCAATTTTATTTTTTACATTTACCGGCAACATGTCTTTTCTCCATTTTATTTAAAATATTTTTCCTTGTATAATGTTTAAATATATCCCACACCTTAATAATCTTCATGCTCGTTAGCCATGTAAGCACATTGACTCCATTACGTCATAATATCACACTTGTGTGCCAAAACGATCCCTCAATCTTGCATAATATACGCTCCAACTTTCGGTATTCTCGTATATTTTAGATGCCTTTTATATTCTTTCTGCACATCTATTTTAATTATACCTGCATAATAATGATGATGAGTTTATTGTATGATATCAGGGTCAAAAGGTCAAAAAGCCGTTCGTGCTTGCACGATTAGGCTTT
>OGKR01001825.1_pt1 | contig 13464 bp, 12 predicted proteins | sample 1572431 | NCBI WGS metagenome assembly OGKR01 (sample SAMEA2582079, study PRJEB24529) | metagenome | biome: Human gut stool | place: China | collected 2011 | reverse complement strand
CATTTTTTGCTGCATTTGTACTTGTATCAAATGTTGCACCCGAATAAACGGCTGACACATTTAAAGCATCATTCAATGAAATGGCAAGTTTCTTATTAGCCTCTGTAATAACGGATGAATCCACACCCGCAGCATCAGTCAACGCTTTTCCTTCATATGCATCCTTTAAATCAAATGAACCTTTAGCAATAACAGCGTCATAAACGCTTTCATTTGTCATAGCGGCCTGTACATTTCCAGCTATAGTATCAAGTGCCTGAATATCCTTTGCTTCTCTTGTCTTCTCTATATTGCTAAGAAGTTATGGTGCAATAACACCAACCAATACTACCATGATAGCGATTACTACCAAGAGTTCTACGAGAGAGAAACCCTTATTGTCTTTGTTTAACTTTTTCATACTAAAGTCTCCTTTAAATATAAATTATTAAATTATTGGCTTAAGCCTATATATGTTATGCGGTGTTCGGGTCGACACCAAAATAACCTGCCTTATTTTTAACCTATTCCATTATACAATGCCATCATAGGTGCGTACACAGCTGCAATTATAGCTACAACGATAACTGCGAGAAATACAATTACAAGCGGTTCAAGAAGTGCTGCCATCTGCTCGGTTGCCATAGTTACTTCTTCGTCATAGTAATCAGCTACGTTATCAAGCATTTCTTCAAGACTACCTGTCTCTTCACCTATGCCGACCATATGTACAATCATTGGTGGGAATATTCCGCTCATCTTTAAAGGTCTTGAGAGCGGCTGTCCACCTTTTACTTTCTCCTGAGTATCAGCAAGTGCATCCTCATAGACAACATTTCCTATTACTTTTGCTGTAATTGACAATGCTTCAACTACAGACATACCCGCCGCAAGAAGTGTTGACATAGTTCTTGCAAACCTTGAACATGCAGTCTTAGTATTAAGATTTCCGAATACCGGAGCCTTGAGCTTCAGATTACCGAACATTCTCTTTCCCATAGGTGTATTCCCATATATTCTTACACCTATCACAACACCTGCAATAACAATAACCATAGGAATCCAGTTTGTAATAAGGAAATCACTGAGACTCATTACTGCAAGTGTATACTTCGGCATATCCATATCCATATCTGCAAATGTATCCATAAATCCCGGAAGCACTGCCACAAGCATTACAATCATGACTATAATGGCTACAATTATAAGAACGACAGGATACATCATAGCCTTCTTTACAAGTCCTTTGAGCTTATTCTCCTTCTCAAAATGCACTGCCATTCTCGACAATGATTTTTCAAGTGAGCCTGACTGCTCACCTGCCGCAACCATGTTAAGGAGCATCTCCGGGAACATCTCCCCCTGTTTACGCATCGCAGTTGAAAGGGTCTCACCTTTCTCAACACTCGCCTTAGTCTCCACTATAGCCTGTGCTAACTTCTTATTCTCAGTCTGCTGTGAAAGCATGTCGAGAGCTTCTAATACACTTACTCCAGCTTTTAATATACTATTGAACTGCCTGCAGAATACTGATAAGTCTCTTATGGAAGCCTTCTTCTTTCCAATATTCAAATCAATATCTTTGTTAAGAAAAGATGCCTCCTTGACGGACACTATCATGCCTGCCTCTGCTTTCAAGACTGCCCGTGCCTTATCTAAGCTGTCCGCTTCAACATTCCCTTTTTTCTTCTTGCCTTTCTTTGTGACAATCTCATACGAATATGCTGCCATTATGCACAACCTCGCTCACGTTTTACATTCCTGTACCAAAAGCAGGCACAATTTTAACCTATATCAGATTTATTTATGTTTTATTATAGTAATTCTTATCAACTTTGTCCATAGTTTTAGTTTAATTGTTTATGGTAAATTATGACTATTTTCTACATAGTTCGACACAAAAAAAGCTCCTACATTATGTATTTATGTAAGAGCTTACATTTACATGTGCGGCTAATCCGGATCAGACATCATCCAGCCGGATATTTTAACCTATTGCACATATTTTTGTGCCTGGTCTATTGTCAGCGAAAATTTTTCCATTATCTTTTCGACAATTATATCCTTCGTCATACCCATATCTTTCAAAATATCAACTGTACCCCTGATTCCTTGTTCTATCCCCTGTTCTATCCCCTGTTCTATCCCCTGTTCTATCCCCTGTTCTATTCCCTGTTCTATTCCTTGCTTCATCCCTTGCTCTATTCCTTGCTTCATCCCTTGTTTCATTCCCTGTTCTATTGCTCTCTCCATTACAACTTCACTCAAATTACACATACTATCAATCCTCCCTTCAAGCTGCGTTGTCATCTTCATATCATATTTTTCTTCAAGCTTCTGTTTCTTAATCTCACTGTCCTCACTTGACAGTACATCCTCAAGCATTGCAATGAGCCTGTTTTTTGACTCTGCCTCACTATAATTCTTTCGGATGCGTATGACCATACCGCACATTTTATCAAGCATTGGGAAATCATATGTTTTTCCATATAATCTATCTGCCTTCAACGAAATACGGCTGATGGAATCCGCATCGTCATCTGCGTCCATGCATATCCAGATACTGTAAACTTTTTTTATTTTGTCGTACTCACTCTTCGTAAAGTCTATACCCTTCTGGGAAGATATAAGTCTGGCAAGATAATACACTATGCGGCTCTCAATGTGATACCCTAGTTTTCTAAAATCCGTACTTTTCTGTGCCTCCACATTTATAATAATCTCCAGCACAGCCGCTTCAACTATAAGCAAAAAGCGAATATCATATGTAATGTAACCTTCGTTCAAAATAGAATCCTCTGCCCCGATACTCTCAACCTTTTTCATGTTGGTAAGTCCCGGTGCCGTAGGAACTGCGCCGATTCTTATGCTGCTAACGTCAATACAGTTCATTATCTCTTCCACGCTTAGCTTCTCCACCTCTGAGACAGTATGCTTGACTATTCTTGCAAGCACCTGTATGTCAGCAAGCAGTTCCTTGACATTTTTGTCATATCTTGCCCTGAGCGCTTCCATTGCTTCTAAAGTATCCCCTAAATGTGTCTGTACTTTCATTGTACCTCCTCTTAAATTATATACCGAAAAATGTGGCAAAACAACTGTTTTCACCCTATTTTTCATTACAATAGCTTCATGTACACTGTGCTATCGTATCCCCCACAAAATATCATATTGCTTATATTAGGCATTACAATACTTTGAAATAATTATATAATCGATTATGGCACAATACAATCCCACTTTTGTTTAATAAAGCTTCAATTAAGCATTAATATATAGTCTTATGTTTTGCGCATCACAGATTTATTTCAATTTGCAAATGTCGGTTTCTTTTACTTCAAAATCACTATCATTAAACCGTCAAATCTGTCCTAAAAACAAAATATACCCACAAGAAAATAATTATATTTTACTTTCCTGCAGGTATACTATCCTACATTTTTCTATATAGATTCGAATTCCAAAACTCGTTGATTTATTTTAATAGTGTATAACATGTCATACAAAATTAAGTTTACAGAGCATGTTTTGCACCCGAATCCTATATATCACATTATGTCATTCTTCAAAGAAATACATCCACCTATAGATACTTAAAATGCATTATCTATTCTCTTTTCCATAAGCAGTCCATCGCGAGCATATGAAACAGCGTTTTCCTTATCAATATCTCCCTTCATATAAAGGTCAAAAATTGCATCGTCCATAGTCTGCATTCCCTGCTTTTTGCTTGTCTGGATAGTAGAGTTAATCTGTGGACTCTTCGCTTCGCGGATGAGGTTCTTGATAGCAGGAGTGCTATGCATCACTTCAAATGCTGCAACTCTGCTCTTTCTGTCGGCTGTCGGTATAAGCTGCTGGCTTATGACGGATTCAAGCACCATTGAGAGCTGGACTCTGATCTGCTGCTGCTGATGAGGCGGGAACACATCCACAATACGGTCTATTGTGCTTGCTGCACCTATTGTATGAAGTGTTGATAAGACAAGATGTCCTGTCTCGGCAGCAGTGATTGCTGTTGATATAGTCTCAAGGTCTCGCATCTCTCCGACTAAGATTACATCCGGGTCTTCACGCAGGGCTGCGCGGAGTGCATTTGAATAGGAGTGTGTATCAAGTCCTATCTCCCGCTGATTTACCATTGCCTTCTTATGATTATGAAGGTACTCTATAGGATCCTCAAGCGTGATCACATGAACCTCCCTTGTGGAATTAATCTTGTCAATAATGGATGCAAGCGTTGTTGATTTACCTGAACCTGTAGGTCCTGTCACAAGAACAAGTCCTCTCTTTCTCTGATACAGGTCTACCACCGATTTAGGAATACCAAGCTCCTCAGGAAGCGGAATCTTGGTTGAGACAAGACGTATTGATGCTGCCATTGAGCCGCGCTGGTGAAATACATTTACACGATAGCGCCCTATCTGTGTTATCGAATATGAAAAATCAATCTCTCCGAGCTCCTCAAACTGCTGCAATCTCTTGTCACTCATCATTGCGCTTATCACAGCCTCCGTGTCTGTAGGAAGAAGTCTTGGATAATCCATATCCACAAGTATTCCATTGATACGCATCTTAGGCGGAAGTCCGACTGTGATATGTACATCTGATGCTTTATTTTCCTTTGCTGTTATAAGAAGTTCCTCTATAGTCATATAAATCCTCTTTTCTGTAATTAATTCCTTTGGCATCTGCAAGACACAGTTTTGTATCATAACTGATATACATTCTGTCTATATTCGATCTGCCGATGTCCGATATTAATTATCCACATTGTATGTAATCTTCATCATCTCTGAAAATGTAGTAGTTCCGTCAAGGACATACTCTACCGCTGAAGCCCTGAGAGTATGCATTCCCTCCTCGACTGCCGCATCCATGATATCATCCGCATTTCGCTTGTCAGCAATCATTCTCTTTAGGCGCTTTGTGATAGGCATTATCTCGTATACACCTATTCGTCCGTAATAACCTATATTGTTACATAGCTTGCATCCCTTGGGTTCATGAAGCTTGCATGGCTTGTCGAGCGGAACACCAAGTATCCTTTTTTCTTCATCCGTAGCTTCCCTTGTATTGTCCCTGCCGCATTCACACAGCCTCCTAACAAGTCTCTGCGCAATTATGCCAACTAGCGAATCACTTAACAGATAAGGCTCAATGCCCATATCAATCAGACGTGATACAGATGATGCTGTATTGTTAGTATGCAGTGTACTGACAACGAGATGTCCTGTTATAGATGCTTTTACTGCAATACCGGCAGTCTCTGAATCTCGTATCTCACCTATCATGATAATATCAGGGTCCTGCCGCAGAATCGAACGAAGTGCATTTGCAAAAGTTAAGTCAGCTTTTGAATTTACCATTACCTGATTTATACCATCAATATTCGCCTCGACAGGGTCTTCTACCGTTATAATATTAACGTCCATCTTGTTAAGCTCACTAAGAGCCGTATAGAGAGTTGTAGACTTACCTGAACCTGTCGGTCCGGTTACAAGTATGATTCCGTGAGGATTCTTTAAAATATTGTCAAACTTCACCATATCGTCAGGCTTAAGTCCAAGCTTGCTCTTCTCACGCTTAAAGCCAGCCTTTAATGCAAGTCTCATAACAACCTTCTCGCCATAACAGGTAGGAAGGCTTGACACTCGGATATCATACTCCTTATGGTCAACATCGATTGTTATACGTCCATCCTGAGGCTTTCTCTTCTCCGATATATCCATACCGGATATAATCTTGATACGTGCTATCATAGCAGAATACAATGCTTTATCATAGGTTATCGCTTCGTTTAATGTACCATCTATACGATACCGGATTCTTATACTGTACTCAAACGGCTCTATATGGATATCGCTGGCTCTCTGTCTGGCTGCCTGCTCTATTATGTTACGCACAAGCTGTACAATAGGCGAATTCTCAACATCCTCCCTTTTTTCATCATCCTGTGCATTCTCATTATCATATATCGCCTGCTCCTGCTTATATGCCTCAGCAACCGCCATAGCCTTCTCTCGTCCGAAATATTTATCGATAACTGTCTGAATGTCAGAAAGCTTGCTGAGAACCGGTACAACTTCCATACCTGTTATGATACTGACATCATCTATCGCCATGATGTCCATAGGATCAGCCATTGCAACCCATAGAACATTCGCCCTGTTTTTATCAAACATATAAGGGATGAGTTTTAATCGCCTTGCATTGTCTTCATCGATAGTTCTTACGGCTTTCTCTTCAATGGACGCAGCTGCCACATTTACATATTCCACATTAAGATGCCTGCACAGCACATCTATCATATCATCCTGTGATACATAGCCTAAATCAACAAGCGTATCACCAAGAAGCTTTCCTTTAATCTTCTGCTCCTTGAGCGCCGATTCAAGCTGTTCCTGCGTAATCTTTCCTTCACTGATAAGCACATCACCAAGTCTTATCTTCTTACGAATACCGCTTATCATTGCACATTCTCCTCCAGCTTGACTCCTTCTAATACTTCACTATTATACTGAACTTCCGTATTCTGCATAATCTCATTAAAAAGCGTATCATAATCCTGCCCGCACACATATCGCAGCTCAGGATTATTGCGTCCAATCATAAACTCACCGTCGCCATTTATTATTGCATTAGTGTATTCGAACACAAACCATCCATCTTCCGAATAGTTATTGTTAGAAATAACAGTATCAAAAACATACAAAATAATATTTTCGTACTGTGATGACCCATCTCCATGTCCTGACATAAATATAACCTTATCGAGTTCTATTTTATCAGCCCACTCATTATTGTCCTGATAAAGATAATCAGAGCTTCCTGTCAGCCTGTACAGCATTCTCGTTGTTGTATCGTCTGTCGCTGTCCGTATCTGTGCTGCACATTCAGCCGCAATCGCATTCAACTGTGTATAATCAAGCTGTGAACTGTCATATATGTACGAGTCGAGTCCCTCAACCGTGTAATCCATTGACGTGACATCCGTATAGTAATAATAAAGTTCCGCTGTCTTAGCATCGATTTTACACTTTATTGTGATAACATCACCGTTTTTAAGTCCCGATGTCCTGCCTTCTATGACGTACTCAAGATTTTTAATGTATGAGTCTGTCGAATTGTTGGTATATGTAACAAAAGCGTATGGTGCAGTCCCTGTAACCTCAACCTTGAGATCCTTGAACACATCTATCTGTGTACCTTCATCAAGTCCTGAAATGTCAGCCTTTTTCACAAAATCATTCACGTTTATCTTAAGCTCGTCAGCCACAGCAGCATCGTATGTGACTGTTATATTAACTGCATCCCCATTAGCAAGCTTATCTACTTTGTCACATGTAAGTCCCAGTGATGATACAAATGTATCATATTTTGCTTTCTCATCCGCAGATGCGTCAACTCCGGCAAGTGCACTGTAAATGCCTTCCGTGTCAAGATATACTGTCGCCGTTGCGCGCCCGGACAAACCTGATACGCTTGTTATTATGTATGGGCTGATTGATATGTTTTTCCTGCCGGCACTACAGCCGCACAAAAGCAATACCATCGCTGACAACAATATATATTTTATTTTCTTCATTAAACCCTAACCTCCAAAAACTAACTGTTCTCCTTTTTAAGCACCTATCAGAATATCCTCATCAGCTTTGTCAACATGCCCACAGGCAACCGCCCTTCTCAATTCATCAAGACTCACTGAGTAGAGCAGTCTTTCCTGTCCATTAACAATTCTTATAAAATCTTTCTCTCCCTTACCATGCTCATAACAGAAATAATCCACATTTACCATTCCGAGCAATGTTTTGTATCTGCCTATTCTGTCATTTACATTCTCATACGCATGCGTGAGAGTATCGATATCATAAAACTCCATATCCCATAGCTGTTCACCGCACACAATCCTTGCCTTTTTTCTAACCTTGATATACGCATCACGGTACACATCATCGGCGCGCTTAATTCTGACAGATATCCCCTTCCAGTGTTCCTTAACCGTTTCAAAAAAGGCATTAAAACGTTCAACATCGTCACTGTACAAAAGCTTTTGAAGTGCTCTGTACGCTTCCCTTCCGATGTATTCAAAATACTTGTCACTTCCGTAGCGAACATCAAAGAACTTGTCCACTGTAAATTTTCCACACTCTATATTATCAAGAACCATATTAATGTTCCTTTCAAACATTTTATCAAAAGTATACCATATTGTATTTGAACTTACAAGCATTTGCCCATTGCGTGTACATTATAGACGCATACACCTATTCAAGATAATGCCTCATGCTGCTCAGTGCATTTTTCTCAAGCCTTGACACCTGTGCCTGGCTCATCCCTATCTCATTTGCAACCTCCATCTGGGTTTTTCCCTGAAAAAAGCGCAGTTCAATAATGTTTCTTTCCCTGTCCGGCAGTCTGTTCACAGCATCGCTTATCGCCATATCCTTTACCCAGTTTTCTTCAAGATGCTTTTTATCGCTTATCTGGTCCATCACATACAGCGTATCTCCTCCGTCCGTATATACAGGCTCGTAAAGCGACACCGGACTTTGTATGGCATCAAGTGCCATAATCACATCCTCCCTGCTTGCACCTATCTCACATGCTATCTCATTCAGTGTAGGCTCTCTAAGGCTCTGCTTTGACAGACGCTCCCTTGCATATATCGCCTTGTATGCCGTATCTTTAAGAGAACGACTCACTCTTATCTGGCTTGAAGTATCACGAAGATACCTTCTTATTTCACCTATTATCATAGGCACTGCGTAAGTGGAAAATCTTACCTGCTGGCTTATGTCAAAATTATCTATCGCCTTAATAAGCCCTATGCAGCCTATCTGAAACAGATCATCCATATTCTCATTGCTTCCGGAAAATCGCTGTACAACGCTTAATACAAGTCTTAGATTACCTTTAATATATTTATCTCTTGCCTGTTTATCCCCTTTTTTTATCTTTTCTAGAAGTTCAACCTTTTCCTGTGCCGTAAGAAGCGGCAGCTTCGCCGTATTAACTCCGCATATTTCAACCTTAAAGGCAGCCATCCGAAAAACCCCCTTAATTTCTTCCTGAGCTATAGAACAACACTTAGCACCACAGCTCCTGATACTCATGTTAAAAGGATTTCCACAATGACTGCCTTTATACTGGTAAAAAATACTTATTAAAATTTACTCGTACCTGACTATTTCCTTCTTAAGACGCTTTATAATCTTCTTTTCAAGTCTTGAAATATAAGACTGTGAGATGCCTAACAAATCTGCCACCTCCTTCTGTGTAAGCTCCGTTCCGTCCTCACTGCTGAGTCCGAAGCGAAGGTCTACAATCTGTCTCTCCCTCTCCGACAGACGGCTTATCGCTTTGTTTAAGAGCTTTTTCTCAACCTCATCCTCGATATCCTTATAGATGACATCCTCATCCGTTCCGAGAATATCCGAAAGCAGCAGTTCATTCCCATCCCAATCGACATTTAACGGCTCATCGATTGATACCTCCATGCGCGTCTTGTTATTTCTTCTTAAATACATGAGAATCTCGTTCTCAATGCATCTTGATGCGTATGTGGCAAGCTTGATATTCTTGCCGGAATCATAGGAATTGACAGCTTTTATAAGTCCTATTGTTCCGATGGAAATTAAATCTTCCACACCGACACCTGTATTGTCGAATTTTTTTGCTATGTACACCACAAGCCTTAAATTGTGCTCTATTAGCATTGATTTTGCTTCTCCATTGCCATCCTCACCAAGCTTCTTAAGTGCGATTGCCTCCTCCTGTACGCTTAAGGGAGGTGGCAGCACATCGGCACCGCCTATATAGTGAACCTCATTTCTGTCGGCACTTATAAGACTTTTGAACGTAGGAACCGACTTAAATTGAAATTTATTTGGAACAAGTACTTTTATAAACATATGTATTCTCCTTATCAATCATTTTATTTTGCAGATGTCTTACATTCTCTTGATGTGTGACATCTCAAAGGGACATTGCGGAAGTCAAATTATTTTCTGGTAAGGCTTGATGCGTTAAGTATCATCGAATACTCTCCCCTTTTTGACAAACTGCCTTCATACAATGCAAGCTCCTGTCTTCTATGGCAAATATGTCTATCATTATACTCGATGCTTATATTGTCAACTGTTATAAGTTTCATAAGACCATGCTCATTTCCAAGACTCATATACGGAATAAGTCTTAAGCCTTTGTCCTCACTTTTAGACTGCACCAGCTCATCCACTGCCTTTTTTTCCACTATACACACCGACTTCCCATTATAGGGGTCAGTCAGCGAATTTCCCGTATCATATAAACCCATCATTTCAACGCTTCTTCCATCAAGCTCTATCATTACTCTGTACAGCAGATTTTTTCTCTTCACATATCCTGTCAGATAACGTATAAGCGGAACGGCAAGCTGTGCAAACAATACAACCGTGACCATTGCTGCAAATGCGCTTCCTCCCCTTTCTTTTAACTGTCCCATCAGACCGCCTATAAGCACCGATACACCCATAAATACCGCGTATCGGTACACCCATTCACCGGGCCGCCCCTTACAGCCTGACACATACAGCATAGCAACAGGCAGACCAAGATATGTGCAAAATAACACCGCAATGCCTCCGCTGGTGCAAACCACCATGAAGACGCTCCATACCGCTCCTAAAAATGCCGCGGCTGCAAGACGTGCATAAGTGGTGTTTATTTTACACAGCCGGCTGCATACTGACAGGACGGTATAATCCATGAGCAGATTTGCAAGGAATAAAACATCCGGATAAATTTTGTAGTACAAGCTTCACCTCCCCTTGGAAGATTCTACAATGCATAGTATATATTCATGTCCATGAAAAAAATGTCGAACCGACAAGATAAAATGAAAGAATTTTTCGACAAAAAAACTGCAACAATATTCATACCTGAACTTGTTGCAGCTTAAAACACATAATATGTAATTATTTCTTATTTCTCTGAAGGAAAGTAGGGATACTTAACTCTTCATTCTTGACAGTGCTCTCAATCGGTCTTCTGTATGAAGTGCCGGATGATGGCTGTGGTCTCGGTACAGGTGCCGGACTTACAGGCTTAGTGTATGCTGTCTGCGGCTTATAGTTAAAACCTGCCATGGCATTAGATACATCAATGCTCTTCTGCTGTGCATCAAGACCTGTAGCTATAACTGTGATTGTTGCTTCATCCTGCATTGTATCATCATACATAGCACCAAAGATAATATTAGCCGACTCACCTGCAAGCTCCTGAACATAGCTTGCCGCTTCATTTGCTTCGATAAGGCTTATATCTCCGGATATATTAATGATGACATGTGAAGCTCCTTCAATCGTTGTCTCAAGAAGAGGACTGGTAACTGCCTGCTTAACAGCTTCAATAGCCTTATCATCCCCCTTGGCATCACCGATACCTATATGTGCAATACCCTTGTCCTTCATTACTGTCTGAACATCTGCAAAATCGAGGTTGATAAGTCCCGGTACATTGATAAGGTCTGTTATTCCCTGAACTGCCTGCTGTAAAACCTCATCAGCCTTCTTAAGTGCATCCGGCATGGTTGTCCTTCTGTCAACTATCTCAAGAAGCTTATCATTAGGTATAACGATAAGTGTGTCAACGCTCTCTTTGAGCTTCTCAATTCCACCTATCGCATTATTCATACGCTGCTTAGCTTCGAATCTGAAAGGCTTAGTCACAACGCCTACTGTCAATATTCCCATGTCCTTTGCTATTCTTGCAACTACAGGAGCCGCTCCGGTACCTGTACCGCCGCCCATTCCGCATGTGACAAATACCATATCCGCACCCTTTAATGCCTGCGTAAGCTCTTCTGTATTCTCCTCTGCGGCCTTCTCGCCTACTTCCGGCTTAGCTCCTGCACCTAATCCCTTAGTGAGCTTCTCGCCTATCTGAAGCACTGTAGGAGCCTTACATAACTTAAGTGCCTGCTTATCCGTATTGATTCCTATAAACTCAACTCCACCTATATTCTCATCAACCATCCTGTTAACAGCATTATTGCCTGCACCGCCAACACCAACAACAATAATCTTTGCGGATGTCTCTGTATCATCATTAATTTTAATAATCTCCATTGTGACAGGGTCCCTCCTTATACAAATGCATAACTCATTTCTTTATAATATAGTTTTACGACAAAAATATCAACTGATTTTTATGATTTTCCCAAAAAACTTGCCAAAATTTTATATTTTTATTTAATATCCTTCTTAAATGTAATATATTCTGAACCCTCCGTATAATTTTCCATTTCAAGCACACCCGAAAGTCCCACAAGCTCTCCCTCCATCTGTTTTAGTTCATGTAACTTCTCACTAAGATATTCGCCCTTACCAAAATTGACACGTACATTTCCTATGTAAAGCACGATGGAAAGATCATCATTGAAATGTATCTTATCCACCGCAAGGTCATATTTTTGAAGATTCTGCGATAAATCAAGAATCGTATTAAAGACCTTTTCATCTTCAACCGGAAGCGGATTGTATAACACTACACTGTCAAATCTGAGTCCATCGACAAGAGGTACATCAAGTACCTGCTGTTTTGATGTCTCGACCACTATCCCATCCTTGTCAAAGTACATATAATTTCCTTTGTATATAATGTATGCTACAATACTCTTCTCATACAGGACAATGTCAACCTTGTCGGGATACTCTATCTTAATCTCGTAAGTCTCTATAAATGGTATGACAGCCTTTTCATAGCCATGTTTTAAATCGTATCCCAATTTCAATGAATTTATTGTGTCAGCATCTCCGAAAATATATTTTTTCAGCTCATCCTGCGTATATCTGTCCGTACCCTCAAAGCTTATCTGTTTTACTTTAAAATATCTGACTGCGGCATACCCGATTCCAAGTATGATAATCAATAATATCACTGACACAATCAGGATTTTACGCAGTATATGTCTTTTTTTTCTCACAGTACGTGACATTTTATTCTCCTTATCAGATACACTGTTTTGTTACCACAGCACCCAGTCTGCAAAGATTTTCCGGAAGATCTTCATAACCTCTTTGTATATATTCATAGCCATTGACTGTCACCGGGCTGTCTGCAAAAAGCCCTGCAAGAACAAGCGCCGCACCGCCTCTTAAATCCCCGGCTGTGACAACACCGCCATGAAGCTGTCTCCTTCCATACACATAAGCCAGTTTTCCATCTACGACTATATCCGCTCCAAGCTTATTAAGCTCATATGCCGTGTTGAACCTTGTATCAAATACATTCTCCTCCATTATGCAGAAATTTCCCGATACAGCCATAAGCACAAGGAATATAGACTGCATATCTGTCGGGAACTCCGGAAACGGTCCTGTAGAAATGGCACACTCAAGCTTCCTTCTTCTGTCTGTATTGATAATGACACCCTCACCGCTATAATATGGATGAGCGCCAAGATATCCCATTATGCTCTCTATTCTGTCGCATTTAATATTA
>OGKR01001815.1_pt1 | contig 13514 bp, 11 predicted proteins | sample 1572431 | NCBI WGS metagenome assembly OGKR01 (sample SAMEA2582079, study PRJEB24529) | metagenome | biome: Human gut stool | place: China | collected 2011 | reverse complement strand
TACTTCATGAAAATACCCCCAATCCTGGGTGTCCAGAATTGGGGGTACATATCACGCACGATGGCCGTGCAGGCGGGGGTGTTGTGCGGGCAGGGGGATACGGCAGTTGCCTTAGTTCTTTTCCACCAGAGCCTTCTGAGCCTTTTCCTCGGGGATGAGGTTGGTCATGCTCTTGAGGCTGATGCCGATGGTGGAGAGGTTGTGCAGCATAGCGGAGGACGCAGGCTGCAGGATGCCCATTGCCCCCAGCGCAATGAGGGCAGAGTTGAAGGTCAGCACAAAGCGGTAGTTGGCGCTGACACGGCGCTGCAGGGAGTTGGCGATGGTCTTGAGGATGACCAGCTCCTCGAGGCTGTCGGCCTTGATGGTCACATCTGCGATCTCGCGGGCGATGGCAGCGCCGGAGTTGATGGCGATGCCGACGTCAGCGGCAGAGAGGGCGGGGGAGTCGTTGATGCCGTCGCCGATCATCACGACGGTGTGGCCCTCGCTCTTGGCCTTCTGGACGAAAGCAGCCTTGTCCTCGGGCAGGACTTCGGCGAAGAACTGGTCCACGCCCACCTGTCTTGCGATGGCGGCGGCGGTGCGCTCGCTGTCACCGGTCATCATGACGGTGTTGGTGATGCCGAGGCCGCGCAGAGCGCGCAGCACGCGGGAAGCTTCCGGACGCAGCGGGTCGGCGATGCAGATGACGCCGGCCAGACGGCCCGAAGCGGCCAGATAGAGGTGAGAATACTCCGGCTCAAGGTTATCGAACTTCTCGCGCTCGTCCTCGGGGATGGTGCAGTGCTCGTCCTCAAAGACGAAGTGGTGGCTGCCGATGACGACCCGCTCACCGCTGACGCGGCTGGCGATGCCGTGGGCCACGATATACTCTACCTCGGAGTGCATCTCTTCGTGGGAGATGCCGCGCTCTTTGGCCTCCCGGACGACGGCGTTGGCCATCGAGTGGGGGAAGTGCTCCTCGAGGCAGGCGGCCAGCTGCAAAACTTCGCTCTCGCTGCAGCCGGAGAAGGGGACGACCTTGACCACCTTGGGGGTAGCGCGGGTCAGGGTGCCGGTCTTGTCGAAGACGATGGTGTCGGCCTTGGACAGGGTCTCGAGGTATTTGCCGCCCTTGACGGTGATATGGCTTGCACCGCACTCGCGCATGGCAGAAAGAACGGCCAGCGGCATGGAGAGCTTGAGGGCGCAGGAGAAATCGACCATCAGGCAGGAGATGGCGCGGGTGGCGTTCCGGGTCAGGGCGTAGGTGACGACGGTAGCACCGAGGCACCAGGGGACCAGACGGTCGGCCAGAGCCAGCGCACGGTTCTCGGTGCTGGACTTCAGCTTCTCGGATTCCTCGATCATGGCCACAATCTTGTCGTAGCGGTTGGCGCCGCCCTCGGCCCTGGTGGTCAGGACGCACTCGCCCTCTTCCACCACAGTGCCGGCGTAGACGGTGGCACCGATGGTCTTGCGCACCGGCATGGACTCGCCGGTGAGTGCAGCCTGGTTGACCATGGCTTCGCCCTCGATGACGGTGCCGTCCAGCGGGATCATGTTGCCGGAGCGGACGACGATCTCGTCGCCTGGGTGGACCTTGGTGAGCGGCATGAGCACTTCGGTACCCTGTGCGCGGACCCAGACCTTATCGACATTCAGGGCCATGCTGCGGGCCAGATCGTCGAGGCTCTTCTTGCGAGTCCACTCCTCCAGCAGGGAGCCGACGTTGAGCAGGAACATGACGGAGCCTGCGGTGGCGAAATCGCCCCGCAGGATGGAAACGCCGATGCTCAAAGCATCCAGCACCTCGACTTCCAGCTTGCGGCGCCACAGGCAGCACACACCCTTCCAGAGGAACTTGATGGAGCGAAACACGGTGTAGGCGGCGTTGAGCGGGGCGGGCAGGAACAGTTCGCGCAGCACCCGGCCTGCCAGGAGGTTATACATCTTTTCCTGATATTCCTGATTGATGCGGCGGCTGTCGGCGCTGGTGACCAGTGCGTCCAGTTCGGGGTCATCGAAACGGTAGGTGCTCAGGGCGGCGACGGCATCCTTGCGGGCACCGGTGTAATACACCACCACATCGCCCGTCCGCTCGTAGACCTTGGCCTTGCTCACGGCGTCGTGGTGGTTCAGATAGGCTTCCAGCACATCGGCCCGGTGAAGGGTCATCCGCACATTGCAGACGTGTACCCGCAGACGGCCGCGGCTCTCATGAAGAATAGTACATTTCATATCAGAATATCCTCTGCGTATTGCAAAAAATAACCATAAAAAGAGCCGCCCGCAGGCGGCTCAGAGACTGCAAAATTACTCGTTGGTCTCGGCGGTCTCTGCCTCGGCAGCGTCCTCGATGACCTCAGCCTCAGCCTTGGCAGCGCGGGCCTCGTTGATGGCCTTTGCATCCTCGAGGATGTCACCGGCCTGCTCCTGGACCTTGCTGACGGTCTCCATGGTGGAGTCCTTCATGCGCAGGACAGCAGCGGTGGTCTGGGTGTAGACCTTCTTGGCGTCGCTGCTGGACAGCAGCTTGAAACCAGCGGAACCGAACAGGGTGCCGGCAGCGAACAGAGCGATCTTCTTCATATCGAACATAGTAGTATACCTTCCTTTTTATCGTATTCCCTCATGTACCCCAAAGGGCATGGGATAAGTGTTTCTGCCGTTATTATAACGCGGTTTTTGGAAAATTCAAGGGATTTTGACGATGTTTATATCTGCTAACATTTTACGATGAGTAGTTAGAAATGTCTATCTTTACGTGTTTTTTGGTACAAACTACAGTTTGTATTTTCAAACAAACTCCAAAGTGCCGAAGAAATATAACAAAGAGTCTTGCGCTGAGAGGTGCATTCATTGTACAATAAAAAAGTGTGCGATAAAATCGACAGGGCCGGGACGTTCCGGCCTGTAAAAATAAGTGAGGCTGGATATGGAAAAGAAAGATATTCGTGTGCTGGCGCTCGACCTCGACGGCACCCTGACCAATGACCAGAAGGTCGTCACCCCCGCCACCCGCGCAGCGCTGGACGCCGCTGCTGCCAAGGGTGTGACCATCGTGCTGGCCTCGGGCCGTCCCACGGCAGGCGTCATGCCGCTGGCAAAGGAGCTGGGACTGGATAAAAAGGGCGGCTGCATCCTCTCGTATAACGGCGGTGCCATCATCGACTGTGCCACCGGCGAGACGCTCTACCGCAAGCAGCTGGATGCAAAGTATGTGCCGCAGCTCTGTGCCTTCGCCAGGGAGCAGGGCGTGGTCATCATTACCTATAATAAGCAGGGCGTCGTCACCGAAAGCCCCGAGGACGAGTGGGCGCTGAAGGAGTGCTTTACCTGCAAGCTGCCCATGCAGAAGGTGGAGGACCTCGCCGCCTATGTGGATTATCCAATCTGCAAGATGCTCATTACCCTCGACCCCGCCCGCCGCGACGAGGTGCTGGAGGCAGGCCGGAAACAGTTTGCGGGCAAGATCGACCTCTACCCGTCCAGCCCCTTCTTCATCGAGGCTGTGCCGCTGGGGGTCGCCAAGGACGTGAGCCTCGGCAGTCTGCTGGAAAGCAGGGGGCTGACCCGCGACAACCTCATGGCCTGCGGCGACGGCCTCAATGACTGCTCCATGATACGCTTTGCCGGCGTGGGTGTGGCCATGCAGAATGCAGAGCCCCCCGTCAAGGAGGCGGCGGACTATGTGACCGTCGCCGACAACAACCACGACGGCGTGGCTGAGGCCATTGAGAAGTTCATTTTTTGAAAGGATACCAGACGCAAATGCCGCGCAACTTAGTTTTATTCGATTTGGAGTGGAACATCGGCTATCAGCCGTTTATCTTTAATTATCACGGTGTCCAGCAGACGTTCCGGGGGGAGATCATTGAAATTGGCGCCGTCAAGATCGACGAGGACGCCAACGTGCTGGATACCTTCTCCATCCACCTGCGTCCCCGCATCTTCCGCTGCCTGCAGCACCACATCGCCAAAGTCACTGGTCTGACGCAGGAGGACCTCGACAAGGGCGAACCCATCATCCAGGGCCTCCGCCGCTTTATGAAGTGGTGCGGCCCGGACGCCGAGTTCGCCGAGTGGGGCATGGATGATGTGCCGGTGCTCAAGCAGAACCTTTTCCTCTGCAATCTCGACGAGAGCCGCCCGACGGTCTGGTACGACCTGCAGCAGCTCTTTCTGCGGGAGTACCCCCGCAAGGAAGGCGAGGGGATGAAGCTGGAAAATGTCGTCACCCGGATGGGCATCCCGTTGGAACGCCCCTTCCACGACGCTCTGTCCGACACCCTCTATACCGCCGACCTCTGCCGTATGCTCGACCTGCGGGCCGGACTGGCCGCTTACCCCAGCGAGGAGGACACCCTGCGCCAGAGCCTTTGCCCCACGCCGGGCGACTACCGGGATTTCAGGGTCTTCCAAGGCTATCTGGACCAGTCTATGTGGAAGCTGGACCCCGTCATCGGCACGATGGCCTGCCCGGTCTGCGGCACGGCCCTGCAGCCGGATGACGTCTGGCTGAAAAAAGGGAGCAGCGGCTGGTATACGCTGTCCCAATGTCCCGTCTGTAAGGGCCGGGGCGGCGAGGCAGGCCGGGGCGTGTTCCAGAAATACCGGATGTCGCGCCGGGACGGCCTGCACTGGGCCTTCGCCCGCTGCGTCCAGATGCCGGACGATGCAAGCCTGGTCCGCTGGAAAAAGCAGAAGGCCCAGTATCTGGAGCGTCAGCGCCTCAAGGCCGAACGGCAGGCTGCTGAAGCAGAGGCCGCCCGGCACATCTTCTGAGGCAGAAGAATAAAATATCGTGCAGGAAAGAACGACGCTGTTTCGTATTGTAAGGAGAGACAGGAAGAATAAGGCAAAAAAGCTCAGATTTTGTTCATATCCCGGTCATAGATGCTGGATATACTAAGAAGGAACATCAGGCAGAAACGAAAGGGATGGTACGAGCACGATGGAAACGACGCTCATCGACGGGCTTCACCAGCTGGGTACGCTGGAATTCTGGGAGGCATTGTTAGAGGGCTTTGAAGGGCTGGGGCCGTTGGTCCCTATCCTGCTGGCGATGCTGGAATCCATTTTTCCGCCGCTGCCCCTCATCGCCATCGTGGCCCTCAATATCGCGGCCCACGGCGGATTTCTTGGCTTCGTCTACAGCTGGGTCGGCGTTGCTGCCGGAGGCACGGTGGTGTTCCTGTTCTGGCGGCGGGTGGTCAAGCGCTTTTTCTGGAAGCTGGCCTCTCGCTCCGAACAGTTGAAAAAGGCCCAGCAGTGGGTCAGCCATGTGGACACCGCCACCCTCTTCATGCTGGCCGTCCTGCCCTTCACGCCCACGTCGTTCCTGCATCTGGCCTTCGGTATCTCGGACTTTGACGAGAAACGCTATCTGCTCACCCTTCTGGCGGGCAAGGCCGTTATGGTGGCCATGATGGCTCTCTTCGGCCAGTCGCTGGTCAGCTCGCTGAAAAATCCGGTGTATCTCATCCTCGCCATCGCCATCTGGGCCGGGATGTACTGGGTGAGCAAGAAGTTCTGTAAGAAGCACGATTTGGATCGATAAAATTGCGAAGCGCTTGACTTTTTTGCTGAGAGTGCATATAATAAAAGCAATGAAGGAAGATATTGCTTCATAGGTTTTCACCAATGAGCAGCAAAACGCCCCACGGTACTGCGAATACCGCGGGGCGTTTTGCTTACCAGGGGTTAGTGCTTACCGGCCTTAAACTGTTCGTCAAGCCACTTGCCAATGCAATGAGCAACTACATTGGCTGCGACGGACAGAATGAAAGAAGATAACATTTCCATAGGTTTTCACCCCCTTCCCCAATTTGAATGGAGTCGGAAGGCCGACACCTAAAGAATATCATAAAATTCGACAAAGCACAAGAAAAAGCCGCTGTACAGCTGTGAAAAGCTGCACGGCGGCTTTTGTGGTAGTACGCTTAGTTCTCGGCCAGATTGCCGGTATAGAGCTGGTAATACTTGCCCTTCTTGGCGATAAGCTCGTCATGGCTGCCGCGCTCGATGATGCGGCCCTGCTCCAGGACCACGATGCAGTCTGCATTGCGGACAGTGGAGAGGCGGTGGGCGATGACGAAGCTGGTGCGGCCATACATCAGGCCGTCCATGCCGCGCTGCACCAGAGCCTCGGTGCGGGTGTCGATGGAGGAAGTAGCCTCATCGAGGATGAGCACCGGCGGGTCGGCGACGGCTGCACGGGCAATGGCCAGAAGCTGACGCTGGCCCTGCGACAGGTTCGCACCGTCGCCGGTCAGCATGGTGTTGTAGCCCTCGGGCAGGCGCTTGATGAAGCCGTCGGCGTTGGCCAGACGGGCTGCGGCGATGCACTCCTCGTCGGTGGCCTCCAGACGGCCATAGCGGATGTTCTCCATGACCGTGCCGGTGAACAGATGGGTATCCTGCAGCACGATGCCCAGAGAGCGGCGGAGGTCGGCTTTCCTGATTTTATGGATATTGATGCCGTCGTACCGGATCTTGCCGTCCTGGATGTCGTAGAAGCGGTTGATAAGGTTGGTGATGGTGGTCTTGCCGGCACCGGTGGAGCCGACGAAGGCGATCTTCTGGCCCGGACGGCCATAGAGGTTGATGTCGTGCAGGACAGTCTTGTTCGGTACATAGCCGAAATCGACGTCCGTAAAGGTGATGTCGCCTTCCAGCTTGTGGTAGGTAGTGGTGCCGTCGTGGTGGGGGTGCTTCCAGGCCCAGATGCCGGTGCGCTCGTTGGCCTCCACGAGGTTGTCGTCCTTGTCGTACTTGGCGTTGATGAGGGTGACATAGCCCTCGTCGGTCTCGCTGGGCTCATCCATCATCTTGAAGATGCGCTCTGCACCGGCCAGTGCCATGATGATGCTGTTGGCCTGCATGGACACCTGGCTGATGGGCATATTGAAGCTCTTATTCAGGGACAGGAATGCCATGACAGTACCCAGCGTGACGCCGCCCATGCCGGTGACGGCCATGGCTGCACCCACCAGAGCGCAGATGGCGTAGCTGATATTGCCCAGCTGAGCGTTGACGGGCATCATGATGTTGGCGAAGCTGTTGGCCTGCCTGGCGCTGTCCTTGAGCTTGTCGTTCAGCTCGCGGAAGCCCTCGAGGGCTTTCTGCTCGTGGGTGAAGACCTTGACGACCTTCTGGCCTTCCATCATCTCTTCGATGTAGCCGTTCACTTTGCCGAGGTCGCGCTGCTGTGCGATGAAGTACTTGCCGCTCTGCTGGGTGATCTTCTTGGAGCAGAAGAGCATCAGGGCCACCATCAGCATGGTGACGATGGTGAGCTGCCAGCTCAGCATACACATGCTGGCAAAGACGGAAACGATGGTGATGGCGCTGGACACCAGCTGCGGGATGCTCTGGCTGAGCATCTGACGGAGGGTATCCACGTCGTTGGTGTAGACGGACATGATGTCGCCGTGCGGATGGGTGTCAAAGTAGCTGATGGGCAGGCTCTCCATGTGGGTGAAGAGCTGGATGCGCAGGTTGCGCAGGGTACCCTGGGTGACGTTGACCATGATGCGGGCGTTGAGCCAGGCGGCGAGGATGCCCACCACATAGATGCAGCTGACGCGCACCAGCGCACCGGCCAGCGGTGCAAAGCTGGGGTCCTGCTGCTGGGTCATGGGGATGATATAGTCGTCGATAAGGGTCTGCAGGAACAGGCTTGCCTGCACATTGGCCAGCGCACTGACCACGATGCAGATGAGCACGAGGATGCAGTGAGGCAGATAGTGCTGGAACACCTCTGCCATGATGCGCTTGAGCAGCTTGCCCGGATTCTCGACCTTCGGACGCGGGCCTCCCATGCCGCGGGGGCCGGGGCCATGGACGACTTTTGCTTTCTGTTCTGCCATTACTGCTCACCTCCCTGCTTGTCGAAGTCGCCGCCGCCCTGCGTCTGGCTGTTGTAGACTTCCTGATAGATCGCGTTGTTCTTCAGCAGTTCCTCGTGGGTGCCGAGGCCGTTGATCTGGCCGTTGTCCAGCACGAGGATGCGGTCGGCATCCTGCACCGAGGAAATGCGCTGTGCAATGATGATCTTGGTGGTGCCGGGGATCTCCTCACGGAACGCCTTCCGGATCTTTGCGTCGGTGGCGGTATCCACGGCACTGGTGGAGTCGTCGAGGATGAGGACCTTCGGCTTGCGCAGCAGGGCGCGGGCGATGGTCAGACGCTGTTTCTGGCCGCCGGACACGTTGGAGCCGCCCTGCTCGATCCAGGTGTTGTACTTGTCCGGGAAGCGCTCGATGAACTCATCGGCGCAGGCCAGCTTCGCCACACGGATGCACTCTTCCTCGCTGGCGTTCTCATTGCCCCAGCGGAGGTTGTCGAGGATGGTGCCGGAGAACAGGACGTTCTTCTGGAGCACCATGGAGACCTCGTGGCGGAGGACGTCGAGGTTATAATCCCGGACATCCACGCCGCCCACGCTGACGGTGCCGGTCTCGGCGTCGTACAGGCGGGGGATGAGCTGCACCAGACTGGACTTTGCGCTGCCGGTGCCGCCGATGATGCCCAGTGTCTCGCCGGGCTTGATGTCAAAGGTGATGTCGTTCAGGACAGGCTGGCCGGAGCCGTGCTTGTACTTGAAGGTGACGTGGTCGAAGCGGATGCTGCCGTCCTTGACTTCCTGCACGGGAGCCTTGGCGGGGGGCAGGTCGGTCTTCTCGTCCAGGACTTCCACGATACGCTTTGCGGAAGCGGCGGACATGGAGATCATGACGAAAGCCATGCTCAGCATCATCAGAGCCATCAGGATGTTCATGATGTAGCCGAACAGAGCATTCAGCTGGCCGGTGGTCAGCGCGCCGTGCAGGATGTACTTTGCGCCGAACCAGCTCAGGGCAATGTTGCAGCCGTAAATAGCCGTCAGCATGGCGGGGCTGTTGAAGCTCAGACGGCTCTCTGCGTTGACGAACTGCTGATACAGACTCTCGCAGGCTTTGGTGTACTTCTCGTTCTCGAAGCCCTCGCGGACGAAGCTCTTGACCACGCGGATAGCGGAGACGTTCTCCTGCACGGAGGAGTTCAGGTTGTCGTAATTCTTGAAAACACGGTCAAAAATTTTGAAGGTGGGGACCATGATGCTTGCCAGCACGGCCAGCAGGAAGGCGACGGCTACCACGAAGATGAGGGTCAGAGGGCCGCCGATGCTGAACGCCATGATGAGTGCGAACACCAGATGGACCGGGGCGCGCACACACATGCGCTCCATCATCTGGAAGGCGTTCTGCAGGTTGGTCACGTCGGTGGTCATACGGGTGACGAGGCCGGCGGTGGAGAATTTGTCGATGTTGGAGAAGGAGTAATGCTGGATGTTCTCATACATCGCGTCACGCAGGTTGCCGGCAAAGCCGGTGGACGCCTCGGCGGCGTACTTGCCGGCCAGAACGCCCAGCAGCAGAGCGATGGCCGCCACTGCGAAGGTGAGCAGGCCGTATTTGACGATGGCGTTCATATCGCCCTTTTCAATGCCAAGGTCGATGATGAACGCCATGATGGTGGGCAGCAGGATGTCCATGACTGCTTCCAGTGCGGAAAACATCGGCGTCAGGATCGCGGCGCGTCTGTATTCGCCCAGATGGGAAGCAAGCTTCTTTATCATACTTTGAGCCTCCTTTGATAAATTGTTTGGTACGGAACAATTTTATACAAAACAATATTAAAGTCAATGCTTTTTCCAAAGTTTCGGAAAAAGTTCATATTTGTTTCACTTTAGTCCCAGATACAGCTTATTCAGCAGCCGCAGCAGCTCGGTGTTTTCTTCTTCGGTGAGCAGGCCGGCCACATATTCATCGGTCTGGTGGAAGGCCCGCATGGTGTCCTCGTGGAACTGACGGCCTTTTTCGGTGAGGACCAGCTGCTTGAGGCGGGCGTCCTGCTCCACGCTCCGGCGGGTGATGTAGCCCTTGCGCTCCATGAGCTGCAGGATGTTGGTGACAGTGGAGCGGGTGATGGAGAACTCCCGCTCGATGTCCCGCTGGAACACCGGGGTCTCGGAGTGCCGGTAAAGATACTCCATGATCCAACCGTGCATGGGGGTCACGGCCTCTACGCCATTGGTGCGGGCGACTTGGCTGATCTTGCGGAAAATAAGGTTGTTCACCCGGCGCAGCTGGGCCGGGATGACCTGCGGTGTCTCCCACGGCGGCGCGATGGGGGTGCAGGCGGGTTCAAAGGCTTGCTTCATAGTATCATCCTTCTGGTTTGGCTTTTGCTGTGAATGTTCGATTGTCGAACTGTTTCACATAAAACTGTTCGATACAGGACTATTATGCTCCGAAAAAAGAGGGCTGTCAACCCTCTTTGGATGATTCGTCCCACTGGCCCAGCCCGGTGAGGATGGAAACGGCCACCTCGGGCTTATTCGTGACCACAAGCTCCGGGTCCAGCCGGAACAGCTGGCGCAGGTCGTCCCGGCTGTCATTGCCCACCGGCCAGGGCGCGACCTTGAAGCCGTGGGCGTGGGCATTGGGGACAAGGTCTTTGTCCCGGAAAAAGGCGTGGTACTCCGGCCCGACGTAATCCACCGGGAAGCCGAACTGGGCCACATAGTTCACAAAATCCGTCTGATAATAATACTGCTGCAAAATTTCGGCCAGGTTCATGCCGGGGTAGATGGAGTGGAGAAAATCGAGACGGTCTTTTAAGTAATAGATGAGGACGCTGTTCTCTTCGTCCAGACTGCTGGGGTCTTCCAGCAGAGCGGCCGCTTCGCTGAGGGCCTGGGGGCTGGAAAGCTTCTCCACGAGAGGGTCGGTCTTCTTGAGGCCCAGCTTCTCCCAGAAGGTGGTCGGCTGGATGAGCTGGGATTCGGGGCTGAGGGTCATGGCGCAGGTGGCCATCTGGGGCATCCGCTCCTTCACCCGGCGGAGGGTGCCGTACTCGAAGGAGGTGAGCACGGCCTTTTCTTCCAGCCCGGCGTCAAGGACAGCGTCGATGACCCGGTCCACGATCTCTTCGTCCCGGTCAAAGTAGGGCTTCAATTCAATATGTACCATCCTGAAGTCCTGCGCGACTTCCAGAACCTCTTCGAGGGTGGGGATCTTTTCGCCCGCGAACTCCGGGCTTTTCCATTTTCCGAAATCCAGCTGGCGCAGGTCGTCGAAGTCCATATCCGGGATGTTGCCGTGGACGCCGGTCTTGAGGTCGGTGAGGTAGTCGTGGGCCACCACGAGATGACGGTCTCTGGTGATCTGAACGTCACACTCGAAGCCGTCTGCACCCAGCGTCTTTGCCAGACGGAACGCGGTCAGCGTGTTTTCGGGGGCCAGATGGGACGCGCCGCGATGGGCGATGATGAGAGGGCGCATGGCATGGACCTCCTTAAAAGACAAAAGTTGAAAAATGCGATGCCGTTACCCATGATACACGTTTTCACAAATTTCGTCAATGACGGCGTTTCGGTCAGCAAGGCAGGCGAAAATGGGGCGAAAGTACGACTTTTACCGTCAAAACGACGAAAATTTAAGCTTGATTTTAGCACTTTTCACGAGAAAAAACCAAAAATCGGCCCATTTCTCTCCCATCTGTTTCTTCCCAACGGACAATTCCTATGGTAAGATTATAGTGTAACAGGACGGCAGACAGCCTGCCAATGACCAAAAGAAAAGATACCTACGGAATAAGGGAAATGGAGAGTTTTGCTATGACTGAGTTCAAGCCCATCAAGGAAGGCAAGGTCCGTGAGATCTACGACAACGGCGACAGCCTCATCATGGTCGCCACCGACCGCATCTCTGCATTCGATGTTATCTTAAAGAATAAAGTCACCAACAAGGGCAAGGTGCTGACCCAGATGAGCAAGTTCTGGTTCGACTACACCCGCGATGTGCTGCCCAACCACATGCTGAGCGTGGACACGAAGGATATGCCGGAGTTCTTCCAGCAGCCCCAGTTCGAGGGCAAGTGCATGAAGTGCCGCAAGCTGACCATGCTGCCCATCGAGTGCATCGTGCGCGGCTACATCACCGGCAGCGGCTGGGCCAGCTACCAGAAGACCGGCAAGGTCTGCGGCATCCAGCTGCCGGAGGGCCTGCAGGAGTCTGAGAAGCTGCCGGAGCCCATCTACACCCCCTCCACCAAGGCGGAGATCGGCGACCACGACGAGAACATCTCCTACGAGCAGAGCATCACCGTGCTGGAAAAGCAGTTCCCCGGCCACGGTGAAGAGTACGCCACCAAGCTGCGGGACTATACCATCGCGCTGTACAAGAAGTGCGCAGAATACGCCCTGAGCCGCGGCATCATCATCGCCGACACCAAGTTTGAGTTCGGTCTGGACGAGAACGGCAATGTCGTTCTGGGCGACGAGATGCTGACCCCCGATTCCTCTCGCTTCTGGCCGCTGGAAGGCTATGAGGCAGGCCACGGCCAGCCCTCTTTTGACAAGCAGTTCGTCCGCAACTGGCTCAAGGCCAACCCGGACAGCAACTACGACCTGCCCCAGGACGTCATCGACAAGACCATCGAGAAATACCTCGAAGCCTATGAGATGCTGACGGGCAAAAAGCTCTGATCGCTGACATTCGATCGAATATGGAAACGGTGCCCTGCTTTTTCGGCAGGGCACTTTCTATTTGCAAACTTTTTGTGAATTTCCGTGGATCAGGGGACTGCGCTCTTGACATCACAGGGGGTTTGGAATATAATTTTAGCAGTCAAACAGATAGAGTGCTAAAAACGAAATAGCATATCCAATGAACGACTGCTAAATCAACATCCGGTACGAATGGAGGTCGATTCTATGAATACCAATCAATATACCCAGAAGACGCTGGAAGCGCTGCAGGCTGCTCAGCAGCTGGCCGTGGAGTACCAGCACAATGCACTGGAGCCGGAACACCTGCTGCACGCACTGGCATCGCAGGAGCAGGGGCTCATCCCGCAGCTGCTCCAGAAGCTGAACGTAGACCCCGGCAGCTTTGCCGCCGCAGTGGCCGAAAAGCTCTCGGCGCTGCCCCGTGTGTCCGGCTCCGGCCGTGACCCTGACAAGGTCTATATCTCGCAGGCCACCGATAAGGTTCTGAACGCCGCTGCCCGCGAGGCCAAGGCGATGAAGGACGAATACGTCAGTGTCGAGCATGTGTTCCTTGGCCTGCTGGACGAGCAGACCCAGAACACCGCAGACCTGTTCCGCGCGTTCAACATCCGGAAGGATGCTTTCTTACAGCAGCTGACGGCCGTGCGCGGCAACCAGCGCGTGACCAATGACAACCCGGAGGACACCTACAATGCCCTGCAAAAATACGGTCAGGATCTGGTAGACCTGGCCCGCAAGCAGAAGCTGGACCCCGTCATCGGGCGGGATCAGGAGATCCGCAACGTCATCCGCATCCTGTCCCGTAAGACGAAGAACAACCCCTGCCTGATCGGTGAGCCGGGCGTCGGCAAGACGGCCATCGCCGAGGGTCTGGCCGAACGAATCGTGCGCGGCGATGTGCCCGAAAACCTGAAAGACCGCACCGTGTTCAGCCTGGACATGGGCGCTCTGGTGGCCGGTGCAAAGTACC
>OGKR01001812.1_pt1 | contig 13529 bp, 15 predicted proteins | sample 1572431 | NCBI WGS metagenome assembly OGKR01 (sample SAMEA2582079, study PRJEB24529) | metagenome | biome: Human gut stool | place: China | collected 2011 | reverse complement strand
CGGACAACTGCCCGTGGCGAAGAATCCGTGTAGGAATAATATCTTCTTCATGCTCTAATCTTCAATGTCATGTTTACTTTGTGTCTCTTTTCTTGATAGGTCCGGAGTGATTGCCTCTATTCAGCTTGATTCCGTGCTTATTGAGAATGCGGAAAACGGAGCTTCGGCTTCTGAATCCGCTGGCTCTCCAGATTTCATCTATCGGATGTCCTGCAACATAGAGGTTCACTACAGTCTTCTCTCTATCGAGCTTCTGCATCTTGCTGGCAGAAACAGGAGGGAGAGACACAATCATCTTCTCCTGCAGTTTGATTACATGCTCTGCTGATTTCCTGAGTGCAAGGACTTCGTCTGGCAGGGAACCCATCATTACCAATACGTCTGATGGCTTGGTTTCCGGAAACAGGATGTTGCTGGAGTCAATCCGGTCGTGGATGCTGATGAGGCGAATGACCTTGACCCGGCAGAATTCCAGAAATATTGCCAGTTCACGACTGCCACGCAAGGCGTTGGAAAATTTCGGAATCACCAGTTCATCGCCTCTTTGCAATGCTGCCATCAGTTGTTTCCACAGCGGTCTGTGGCGTTCGTTATCATCACTTTCTTCGATGATTCTTACACAACCGAACTCGTTCATCCATTTGCGGTCTTCTTCCAGCTTGTCATACTGGGATGTAGCCATGATGTAGCCTACTTTTGCCATATCAAAATGTTTTATTGACTGATAACTTGATAGTTATGTGCCTTTTCATTGCAGGATAGCCCTTGCATTAGGCACGATTTTTCTGCAAAGATACAAATTATATTCAGAAATGGATTCATACTGCCTGGTTTTGTTGGTTCAGCAGACTTGATTTAACCTAATTTATAAATTAGGAGCACTCCTGCAAGAATCATACTGCAAAGAGTATGAAACATAAAATAACATAAAGTCTGATTGTAGTGTCGTTAATGTGGATTTTTATCTGTATCTTTGCACGCAAAATTTTCAATTACATGCCAATGGATAATAGGAATACAGTACAGTTGAACAGTTTTGTCGGTTGCCTCGGTAACTCTTCAGCAACAGGTCTCAAAAACCAAATGAAAGAAAGTAAAGCAAGTGAAAGAAAAACAACTCAGCAGAGTTTATTCTTTCACTTGCTTTTTTTATGTACCTTACTCATGATCACCTCATGCAGTGGAAGTCGTCAATATGATTTCAAGTCTTCTGAAGATGCGTTGAAACAATACCAGGCTTTCTTTCAGACAATGAAAGGGCATTCAGACTCTGATGCAGAGCATCTTGCAGACTACATCAACCAGTGGCACGAGTATGGAGATACCGTCTTGAACTACATCAGGAAGGATCCTTCGTTCAATGCGCACAGTGGGCTTTCCATGAAGTATGATCTGATTTCAGACTCCATTCGCACAGAACTGCTGGGGATGACTGGCAACTGTACTTTGAGCGATGTGGCTTATGTGAAGCTCCACACCTCTTTATATAAGGACAACAAGGAACTCGGCTCTTTGAAGGAAAATGCCACAAAGTTCTTCGCCACATTGGACAAATCGGTTGCCTATGACCTGGAAGTTCACAGAGCCTTGGCCAACTACTCCAAGTTCCTGCTGAGCACTAAGTCGCATGGCATCAAGTCCAGAAAGGAACTCGTGGCGTTCCTGCATGAGGAAGACCGCCATTTCCGCACGTTCCTCGCTCATATCGACGAATGCTCATCCATCGGAATGACGGAAATCACCAACCATACGGCAGACATCTGTTCTGCCATCTACAAATCCGCTTCCATGAATAAGTTGCCAGCTTCTGAGACCCTCGTCCTCATGTCGATGCGAACAGACCGCCGTCTGATTCTCAACGCCCAGGTTTGCTGTGACGCTTTGAAGCGAGGAAAAATCAGAGATGCCATTCAAGCCAATGCCTATCTCTGGATGATATTGCAGCCTTATCTCTCTATGGATGCGCTGGCCATTGCCATGCTCACCCCGGAACAGGTTCAGCTGATGACGGACATCGCCAAGGATTATCCTGCCATCATCACGAGACTTGAAGGCAAGCACCTTGTCAACAAGGAAGTGTCCAACAAGATTCCAGCCCAGCTGATGCGTCTTTACATATCAACCCTCTAATCTTTCATTATCATGTTACAGGAAGCTATTTACAAATTCAAGGCATCCGGCCCCATGCTGTTGCCAGAGCTGATTGACAATTATTGGATTGGCGAGATAAAGGCATACGAAGATTATGCCATTCTTCCCTACGAAGTTCATATCCCACAACCTATTGACAAGGTGATTGATATGTTCGAGATGAATGCCGACCTTGCCATTCTCTACCATCTGGAGCCATCAGTCCATACTGTGTTCGGACATGAATGCTGCGCCTACTGCTATCCGGTCACCGAAAGGATGTTCAAGATCAACTGCAAGACTTCCGCCGATGGACTCATCCACGAGTTGAATGTGACGATTTACAACTCCATCGAACTCATGTCGGCTGATCTTTTTGAAGACCTCCGGCTGCACGAGCGTCGCGGCACGTTCCGGGCTAAGCGAGAACACGTACAGATCATGAACGATTTCAACTGCGGTCTCTAGATGAACAAACAGACGTATTACCTGATTGCAGACATCATACAAAGATACAGAACATGGATAATAGTTAAAGATACGGAACTGCTGGTAGAGATGAGAATCCTGCAGGATGGGGTGTTGAAGCCCCTGTTTTACAAGGGACTTTCGCTCCAGAGTTACAGAGATCATTACTCTTTCAGAAAGAAGCGAACCTGGAAAATCAATGAATACGACTTGAACCAGGGTCTGGCAGCTCTTTGTAGAAAAGATCCGAGTGCCAAGGGTAGAGTAGAGAAGGGCACTCTCACCCGGCGTGATGTCGAATACATTATAGAGAAAGCATCCTTCGGAATCATCAAACTTGAATTAAGCGATTATGAGTACTAAAAGAAAAGTATATACATTCTATATAATAGCCATCCTGGTAATGGTGCTTGTTCTGATGCTATTTGATCTGAACATCATGGCCAAGGCGATTGTCGGACTGATGATAGTCTTCTGCATCTTCGTGATGCGAAGCATTCAGACGGCTTACCAACTTCCTGATGACATCGACCCTGATACGATGCTCCCGATAAAGCCTCATGGCAAATCGACTGCAGCCATGCCCACAGAGAAGTCAGACCACAATTCCAATGTGGATCTCTATCTCCGTCTTCTCATCGAAGCTGATGAAGAACTGGCGAAAGACCCTACCATAGACCAGATGTCGCCCAGTTACAACATCCAGTTAAATAACAGAATTGCCGAGCGACTTGAATCACTCGACAAAGTTAATAACAAGTAAAAAAAGAAAATTATGATACAGATATTAACCCTCATCCGGTTTGCCTTTCCATTCCTCCTGCTGATAGCGTTTTTCTGTCTTTACAGGAAGGAATATGAATTTATGAAGCGGTTTATGTGGAAGATGGCCATGTTTCAGAACGCAAGAAATCTCTATGCTTACCTGGTTGTGCTGATGCTTATCTTCATCAACTGGTGTTGCCATGTCACGGCTCCCAATCTCTCTGTCGTAGTGTCAACACTCCTGACCCTGGTGCTTCTTAACAGGAAAATCGCAGAAAGCACCTTCCATCTTTTGCATGAGAGGAAAAGACTGTGGTTCGCCACCTTGCTGCTCTCGATGGTGTGCTACACCTTACCTTATATGAACAGCATATCTCTGTTCCTCTTTACCGTCAGCGTGGCAGCAGTCTTCTATCCATCTGAAAGAGTTCTTCATCTGAAGAGCCATCCTGAGGCCATCAACAACCCGAAGGATCTGCTTGCGCTGATTATCAGAAATTACTATTAGGTGCCACCTGCAACTGGCACAGAATCATATCCACTTGCTCAACATTCCAAAATCAAAAATGACTCAAATGACTCATCATCCCAATCAACAGACACCCGAAGCAGACAGATGCAGAGGTGTTGACCGTTCGTTGCTGGAGTTTCTGAAGCCGAAAGCAGAGGAACGTTACAGCAAGTTGGAAGCCTACTGCGACCTGCTTTCGAAAGCATCCTCAGGAGCCTATCAGTCGCCGGGAACCGATGGAGCACTCCAACTGTTGCCCGGTCAGTTCGTTGCCACTATTTCCGAACTTGCCCGTCAGTGGCAATGGCAGCGTGCCACGGTTCGCCAGTTTATCTCCGGACTCACCAAACTTGGTCAGCTTTCCGTAGAGCCATACTCCAAGAGCTTCATTTTCTCTGTCAACCTAGAGCAACGTCTCTCTCTTCTTATCGAGAGTCCGGACGATATCCTCGATTTCTGCGCCATGCAGTTCATCCGCTTCATCAAAGGTAGATCCACCGCCAAGGAAGTGGCCGATTCCTACAGCCGTTATTACGACTTGAAGATGAACATGGCTAAGCAGGAAGGATATGGCGACATTCCTGCCAGACGTGTACTCAACCAGCAAGCCCAGGTATTCGATTCACTGGCAGTTTCCATCCTCCGTTATCTCAATCAGGAGAAAGAACTGCCTGAGGAGCTATCAGATTCTGTGAGCCTGCTCTTCGGAAAAGACCATGTCTGGGACTGGCACAAGGTGATAGATTCTCTTGGCATTCTGGCTAAAGCCATCAGTGGCAACACCAAGCCGAGTTATATGGACGAAGTGGCAACCCGATACTCGAAAGCGGAGATAGTACTCCTGGATTGCATCTTCGAGCACTACATCTGCTGCTCCGCTTCCCGCTACTATGTGAATCCCCCTCGTCCTCTTACTGAGGCCAGGGAGCCATCTGAAAAGGTAGCGCCTGCGGAATCTTCCGACGATTAAAACAAAAATCATATTCCCCTTATTCCATGCGAGGCACGCTGATGGCGATCAGGACGCCCGTTAGCACATCGCTGAATGATTTCAAGCAACGTGAGGCAGCGTGCTTGCACGTGCCACTTTTTTTCAGTCTTGGGAAGCCTAATACCCCGACCTACTGAAGTAGTCGGGAGGGCTGACCAGATAAACAGCAAGCTGGGTCAGATTTCCTTGTGTTGCCAAGACTGAAAAAGGCTCCTGGAGTAAGGACTATAGCAAAGAAAAACGATATGGGAACATCATCAAAACAGGTTATGGACATCAAGGTTACCAAAGGTCTTGCTTCGGTAGGCAACGAAGAGTTGAGAGACTGGACGGAAAAGGGATGGAACCAGGCCATGCGTGAAGGCAACTACGACCGTAGCCGTGAACATCTCAACTTCGAGATCCGTCCAGGTGGCATGGTCGCCCCGATAGACAAGAGCCGTCCGCTTACCAGGCGCATGGCAGAAAATCTCGCCTCACGTGGCATCAAAGATCCCAACGAAGGACTGGCAGAGCCACGTTTCCGAACCGTGGTGAATTTCATCTTCGGCGGTTCAACGGAACGCATGCGAGAGCTTGCCTTTGGCAATCAGAAGGTAGATTTTGAAAGCAAGGGTGGTAACGAGCATATCCGTAGAATGCCAGAAATAGAAAAGTGGGCACAGGACATCTACCGCTTTGTGGCAGATAAATATGGAGAGGAAAACATCGTCTCCTTCATCGTCCACTGCGATGAGAAAAATCCGCACGTCCACTGTGCTCTTCTTCCTATTGACAAGGATAATAAGTTCGCCTTCAAGAAAATCTTCCATGGTCAGAACCGTATAGATTACAAGAATTATCTTCTTGCCCTGCACGATGAACTTGCCAAGGTCAATGAGAAATGGGGACTCACGAGAGGGGTGTCGATAGCAGAGACAGGAGCACGTCACCGTTCAACGGAAGAGTATCGACGATGGCTTGCCAACGAGTGCGTGACGCTCGAAGCCCAGATGCTGAACACCCGGAAAGCCCTCAAAGATCTGAACGTGGAACTCTCCATCGCCCAGAAGAAGCAGAAATCCTTCACCTCCATGATAGAGAATCTGAAGGCTGAAATCAACCGCCTCGAAGCTGAACTCAAACCGCTGAGAGCCTTGCAAGCCAACAGCGACAACATCAGTGCCGACATCGCCCGTAAGATTCAGAGCCTTGAACAGCAGAAGGCGATGGTGGAAGATAAACTGGCAGACAAGGAGAAGAAACTTTCTGAGACCAACCAGTTGCTTGACACCCTCCGCAAGGACAAGGAAGAGATTGAGAAGCAGGCCAGTGAACTGGAAGACAAAGCCAATCAGTCTGAACTTTCCTGGGCTCACAACATGAGCTACCATCTCAACGGAGTGATGCTCGACACCATGGCAAATGAGTTTGCCACTCGCTTCCCGAATCTTCCCGACAGCGTGAAACTCGACTTCGACGGCACGCTTCTCTGTCAGTTGGCAGAAGACGGAAACCATGTTGTCAAGGTAGCCTTGAACCTCGTGTGCGGTTTTGTGGATGATGCCACGACCATCGCACAGACGCATGGAGGTGGAGGCGGCAGCCCTGGCTCAGGATGGGGCAAGCGACCGGATGAAGACGATAGGGAGTGGGCAAGAAAATGCCTGGCAATGGCACGCAAGATGTGCGCTCCGTCCGTTGGAAGAAGAAAGAAGATGTAACACCATGCTCATTTGTTTACGCAAGTAATCAATCATCAAAGACAACAACATGAGAAAGAAAATATTATCAATAGCAATGATGTGCCTGGCTGCAATGACAGCTTCGGCACAAACTGCCAGACAGAGTTCTGACAGTCTTTATATCCAGAAATCATACAGTCAGGAGCAGATGCTCATGCCTGTAAATCCTACATATCTCAAGCATGTAAGCGAAGCAGCCAACTGGGGTAGAAATTGGTTTATAGAAGCAAAGGGCGGGGCTTCAGCTTTTCTTGGGACGCCCATTGGTTGCGGTGACGTGTTCGACCGTGTCACTCCTCTCTTGCAGATAGGAGTCGGCAAATGGTTCACGCCCGCAATCGGTGGACGAATAGGATTTCAGGGACTCAGCTTCAAGAACGCAGAGTTCCAAACGATGAAGTATCAGTTTGTCCATGCTGACTTTCTGTACAACATCACGTCCGGCATCCGTCAGAACGAAAGCGGAATCCCTCTTTGGGATGTGATTCCCTTCGTAGGAGTCGGCATGATTCATAATTCCGACTGGATCAACAACAGTACCTGCCAGGGCAGTTCAAGTGGCAGTCATCCGTTTGCTTTCACCTATGGCGTGGAAGCCCGTTACCGCATCAGCGACCGTGTTCATCTCGTAGGAGAGGTGAGAGGAATGCTGACCGCCAGGAACTTTGACGGCATCGGAACTTCTACCAAGTTCGGTGACAACATACTTTCCGTTTCAGCCGGTCTGTCCTTCACGATAGGCAAGACGGGGTGGAAGCGAGTAGTGGATGCTACTCCTTACATCGAGCAGAATCTCGCCCTTCAGGACTACATAGCCTACATGAGGGATAGGAATGCTCATCTGGAAAAGCGACTTGCAGGAAATGACGATGGCAAGACCGTCTATCCGAAAAACAGCTACAGTGGTCTCAACTCCCTCCGTGCCCGACTCTCGATGAATGGCGATTCCCTTTCATCTTCTGACCGCCTGAAAGTAAGCATAGGTGTTCCGGTGTATTTCTTCTTCAAACTCAACTCCGACAAATTGGTTGACAAGTCACAACTCGTGAACCTCGACGATATTGCGAAGATGGCCAAGCAGGAAAATCTGAAGATTAAAATATCCGGTGCAGCCGATAGTGCTACTGGCACTCAGTCCGGCAACCAGGATTTGGGTAAGCGCCGTGCCAAGTTCATAGCCAAGGCTCTCATCAAGCGAGGTGTAGATAAGAGCCAGATTAAAGCCTACAACTTAGGCGGAATCGACAAATATGCGGCGAATGAAGCAAACCGCTTCACAACCGTTGTTTTGCTGAAATAGGCTAAAACGTGTATTCATGAATACGTGAATACATGTACACATATATACATAATATATACTGAATGTAGTTTTTGAGTAAAAGCACTAAAATTCTTCTCTCATACATCAAGGGGAGTTTGCTCGTGATGAGTAAACTCCCCATAATTATCTTAAAAAAACTTATTTATTCAATAGAATGTTTTGATATTCAGAATATAATCATTATATTTGCACGTAATATTAGTGGTGTTATTATGTGCAATATTAAATATTATATAGATGAAACAGCTGCATATTTCGGCAATATGTTGGGCGAAAAAGTAGCTTTGGAACCAGCAGATAAAGATTTGTTGGAAGGAATCCCTATGAATGTTTCTTCCAGGTTCTCTTTTTATAAAGGATGTATTTTGGGGCAGCACATTTTGATGGCTTACCTAAAGGATGGCGACTCTGTGCCACCTGCCCAGTTGAAGAAACAATTGGATATTATAGGTCGACAGACACAGCTCGTCGTCGTATTAATCACTCCATGCATTTCATCTTATAATAAGGTAAGATTGGTGGCACAAAAAGTTAACTTTGTTATCCCCAATAGGCAAATGTACCTGCCATCTCTTTTGCTTGACATCAAACCTGACAGAAAGGTCGGCTTGGATTTGAAAGAAACCATTCCTCCCTTTGCCCAATGTTTGTTGCTTTATCATTTGCAGATAGAATCCCTTGTTGGGACGTCTGGTTATGGACTGAGCGATAAGTTTGGCGTTTCTTATGCGACCGCAAACAAATCATTGCGCTGGCTTGTTTCCAAAGATCTGATTAAGTTGGAAGGAACAAAGACCAAGACGGTGCAAATTGATATAAGCAATAGGGAACTTTGGAATAAAGCATTGCCAATGTTGGTTCCTCCGATAGAGCAGCTTTACTATACGGATGCTATACTTGAAGGACAACAGATAAGTGGGGTGAATGCGCTGGCTTCCTACACGATGCTTAATGAAGAATCAAGGCTGTGTTGGGCTGTTACAAAGAAAGAATTGAAAACTTTGGCCGTCGCAACCGACAAGCAGTTCGGAGAAAATGAAATCCAAGTTTGGAAGTATAACCCCAAAATGTTAAGTTCAGAAGGAGTGGTTGATAAGCTCTCGCTTTATCTGTCATTGAAAGACAATGATGACGAGCGCATACAAATTGAGTTAGAACGATTGATTAATGAAATATCATGGTAAGAGGAATAGATACATTCAAGGAGTTCTTCAAAGGTTTTGAGGGCAATTATGTTATAATAGGTGGTACGGCATGCGAAATTCATGAGGATTTGTATGCTCAGGTGCCTCGTGCTACTAAGGATATTGACATTATCTTAGTGGTTGAAGCTTTGTCGGCTGAGTTTGTTGCCAAATTCTGGGAGTTTATAAAGAAGGGCAATTATGAGCAGCGAAACAAGGGTGTTAATGAGAATGTAGAGCCCAATCATGAATATTTCCGCTTCATGAAGCCTGCTATTTCAGCTTTCCCATATCAGGTTGAACTCTTCTCACGTAGTCTTGGCTTGATGAATCTCCCAGAGGAGGCTCGTATTACGCCGATTCCAGTGGATGAAGACCTTTCAAGTTTATCGGCAATACTCATGGATGAAGACTATTATCGTTTCACGATAGAACATAGCTTGCAGGAAGATGGCGTGCATATCGCCAATATCGAGAGTCTTATCTGTTTGAAAAGCAAGGCTTTCTTGGATTTGAGTCAAAGAAAAACTAAAGGTGAAAGTGTAGATAGCAAGCATATTGCAAAGCATAAGAAAGATGTTTTTCGTCTTGCAGCAATGCTTACTCCAGCAAGTAGATATGAACTGCCCAATACATTAAAAACTGATGTTTGCGACTTTTGTGATGCTATCATGCAGGATTTGCCAAATGCCGATTTCATCAAGTCTGCAGGTCTTGGCAATGTTACAAGCCTGCAGATTATAGAACAACTTAAGAAATCAATGTTGTAGTCATGGTTAAGATACAATATGCTTCAGATTTGCATTTGGAATTCATGGAGAATACCCTGTATTTGGAGACTCATCCTCTTCAGCCGGTTGCTGACATCCTGGTGTTAGCTGGAGATACTGGCTATTTAGGTGATGAAGGCTTTGTCAAGCATCCATTCTGGGATTGGGCTTCAGAGAATTTCAAGGAAGTAATAGTAATACCAGGTAATCATGAGTTTTATTTGGGTTATGACTTGGGGCAACTCCATGATGGATGGTGCATGGAAATTCGGCACAATATCAAATGCTATTATAATGCAGTAATACATCTTTCGGATGATACAGACCTCATCGTTTCTACACTATGGGGATATATAGAGCCGCAGGATGCTTTTTCAACAGAGCGCAGAGTAAATGATTTCTACCGTATTAAGGATTGTGGCGTTGTGATAAATAGTGAACGGTTTAATCAAGAGCATGCTAAGTGCCGTGCTTTCATCGAAAAGGCTGTTAGTGAGAGCCAGGCAAAGCATATTGTTGTGGCAACGCATCATGTTCCATCATTTCAACTGGTGTCTCCGGATTTCCAGGGAAGTCCGATAAACGGTGCTTTCACAGCAGAGCTGGGGAACTTCATTGCTTATAGCCGGATAGACTATTGGATTTATGGTCATTCTCATCGTAACATAGACAGGATAATAGGAAATACTCAATGTGTTTCGAATCAGCTTGGGTATGTGGATCATGGAGAATCTGAGTCTTTTGATTCAAAGAAATGTATTAATTTAATGCTTTAGTTGAGGCTCTACATTATATAGAGAACCAATAGCGTCCGTACTGCGGACGCTATTGGCTTAAGCTCATAAAAAGACACTACTCCTTTATGACACCCTTGAAAAATCGTAATTCGACACTTAAGTTATACGTGTCGAATGGCATTCTGTTAGTTACCATTCATATCTATCTGAAATTCCTAAAAAACGCAAATCGTCTTCTATGTCCTTTCTGTCTTGTGCAGCTTCTGCTACAGCCTCATCCATTGCTTGTTTGTATTCTTCTTCCCTGTTTATAATATCGTACATGTCATCGTAAAAACGTTTACATTTTTCCTTGTGTTCTTCTTTAAGCATTGGCAAGATATATTTTCTGCCATTTCTCTCTCCTATATATTGAGGTAATTGAGAAGCTATTTTATTTTTAATAAAACGTGAAAAGTCTAAAGTATGGTTAGGAAACATTAAATAATATTCTTGCCACATATTGTTTTTAGGGAAATATCTAAAAGATGTTTCGAAAAATTCATTTATCAGTACGAATGCCACTTGGTCGCTATAATAATAATGCTGGTACTTTTTGTGAAGGATATTTAATGTATATTGAGCAATTTGGGTAGGAAGATGCTTTTGCATGGTACCAATGGATTCAGAATGAGGAACATTAATATTCCCTCTAGAATCATATGAAGACTCTAAGTGAAGGAATATCAGTACATTAAAATCATCTAAATTAAGTAAATTATTATAAGCACTAAAAGAACTAATAATCTTTTTTTCTGAAGAAGATAAGTCTGAGTATAATTTTCCGAACTTGTTAATTGATAGTTCGACATTCTGCTCTATGAATTGGCGTAAAGAAAATACACATTGATCAGAAAAATACTTTTGAATCCCATTTTCTGCAATTATAGCAATTCTTTTACCAAAAAAATATATAATTTCTTTGGGTAACTCTTTTTCTTGTATAAAGCTAAAGGCTACTTTTACTTTGAGAGCATTAAATAAAGCATTCAATACATCTGTTTTAAGATATGTAGGATCTATAAAATATACATTCATTTTGACATTATTTAAAATTTAAACCATATTGTTCGCATGTGCTTATTTTTAAATGTTAGTTATTACGACATGCTATTATTTGCAAAATTAAAAAATATTATTGGAAATATCAAATGTCTGAGAAAAATTTATTGTTCTTTTATTATAATTTTGATTCTACAACATTATTTTCGTTTGGGGGAGAGACAATTATGGGGCAGTCTAAATACCCCGAAATCCTTAATGGCCGGATTCATGAATATATGTACACATATACACCAAGGGGAGTTTGCTCGTGATGAGTAAACTCCCTAATTTTGTTTTAGGGAGATTCTGAATTATGTAGGATGTCATAGTTTTATCATTGGGTATAATTGGAGTATCACTTTTAGTATCATCTTGGGTATCTTGAGTGCCATCTTGAGTGCCATTACATAATTTCTCTTTACCTCACTCTTTACCTCACTTTGCAAGTGACACCTCTCCTTACCAAAATAAAATTTCACGAAATTATAATTTTTTATAAAAAGAACATTATAGGATACTTTTCCTTGTTTAATCCAAAAACATTTCTTATCTTTGCACGAAAAGTACAATATAATACACTACTTGATATGAAAATTCAAGAAGTAATGAAATTGCAGCGTAAGGCCTTGGGGATTACCCAGCAAGACCTCGCAGACATGTCTGAGATAGCCATTTCAACCATCAAGAAAATAGAGAGCGGCAAAGGCAACCCATCCCTATCAACGGTTGAAAAAATCATGGATATTCTTGGCATGGAGGTTAAATATGAGATTCGTCAACAGTTTAAATATTCCCTGTTTTTACCAATATGCTTCCAGAAGGAGCAAACAGAAAGATAGTCTGCAGAAGTTGGCGCTTGGATGAGAAGGATTTCTTTGGACTTCTTCTGAAGATAAGCAACCCATGATACGATAGGAGCAATAACCGTAAAAGAAGTAGAATTTTGAAACCCCGAAATCCTTAATGACCCTTAATGACACTGACCCTTAATGACACCTGCGGAAATAAATAAACCGCTCCACCTATTTAAATATATAGGAGGAGCGGTTGTAATAGATAAAATCTTCTCAAAACTAATCACATGCAGATTTCATTCTGCTTTCCTGCATCTTACTTTCTGCTTTCCTGCTGCTACATGCAGCTGGAAACACCGAGCGATGTGGCTATTGCGGTGAGAATGCTGATAGCAATCTGAATCACCATTTTCCAGGTATCCTTTTTCATCATCTTATACTTTGAAGGGTTAAACGATAGGGTTGAGTTTCACGGATGGGGGGATCTGCTTTTACAGATCCACGTCCGTGTCGCTGCCACCGCCCTCGCTGGTACCTGGGGCGGTATTGCCGCCGCTGGTTCCCTGGTCACCGGTAGTTCCGCTACCTTCAGTTCCGGTAGTACCGCTGCCGCCAGCGTTGCTGCCACCGCCCTGGGTTCCACCGCCAGTGGTTCCGTCTCCATCGCCACCTCCATCAGGAGTAACTGGCACGTTGAGGTCCACGTTGGTCTTGCCCTCCTTGATTGCCTTGATCACGGCTGCCTGAGCACTTCGGCTAGCCACGAGGTTGAATTCTGCGTCGTCGAGCAGGTTCTTGAACTGCTGGCCTGGCTCCCACTGAACCTTCACGTTGGTGATGTTCTGCGCCGTAAACTTGTCGGCAGTCTCTGCACCCTTGGAGCTGAGCAGGAGAGAGAAGTCACCCAGGTCGCCCAGTCGGATCTTCTTGCCCTCAAGCAGCATCTCTCTCATGCAGTCCACTGCCATGTAGAGGATGGCGCTGATGTCGGCTCTGGAATACACACTGCCGTGAGAAGTGATGTGCTTGGCAAACTTCTCGATGGTCATCA
>OGKR01001803.1_pt1 | contig 13604 bp, 9 predicted proteins | sample 1572431 | NCBI WGS metagenome assembly OGKR01 (sample SAMEA2582079, study PRJEB24529) | metagenome | biome: Human gut stool | place: China | collected 2011 | reverse complement strand
TGATGGCTGATATGTTTGGCTGTGATGTCAATACCGTTACAGCAACAGAAGGTCCTGCTCTCGGTGTTGCCATCCTTGCCGGTGTTGGTGCAGGCATCTACGAAAGCGTAGAAGCAGCATGCCGCAAGATGATCCACAAAGATCCTGCAAAAGAATGTAAACCTGTTCCTGAAAACACAAAAGAATATGCTAAATTCCATCAGATCTATAAAAATCTCTATCCTGCATTAAAGGATCAGTTTGATGCATTAGCAGAGCTGTAAGAGATTTCTATCTGATACGAAAATTTATCGGAATGCATTTATAAAGCTTATTTATCAGAAGCTTTATGAAAAAATTTCTATCAGTTATAAAATTCGTAAAGAAGATCAAAGAACATTTTTTTTAAATGAATGCAAAAAGGATGAAAAGCCATGATCTGCTTTTCATCCTTTTTTTATCCTGTAATAAAATTCTTTCTACCAATAATGCATTCTGTCTCGATTCGATTCCGCAATATTGTTCAGTCCTCTTCCAACCTGTCCTCCATTTTCAGCTACAGCTCCCACAAGTGCCAACTTTGCCATATGCTCTTTATCAATTTGGTATTTTCACTGTGCCATTTCCGCCTGATATCTTTTCTTACAGGCAAAAGACTACTATCAGTTCGGTATATCCTCTGTATCCTTGACAGGGAATCTTCCACACTGACAGCAGCCTCTTTTTTTATCTATTTTATTTTCTACGTTTTTTGCACTGCGGTCACAGACATTACTCTTCTACTGCATGCAGGTTTTTCAATGAAATATCCATAATAGGAGCAGAATGTGTCAATGCACCGCTCGATACATAATCGACACCAAGATCAACAATATTTGGAATGTTTTCTTTTGTAACATTGCCTGAGCATTCTGTCAAAGCACGTCCGTCTATGATCTTAATTGCTTCTTTCATCTCATCATGTGACATATTGTCAAGCATAATGATATCCGCACCGGCTTCTACTGCTTCACGGACCATATCAAGATTTTCCACTTCCACTTCTACTTTGTTGACAAAAGAAACATAATCTCTTGCCATCTTCACTGCCTTTGTAATACTGCCTGCTGCACCGATATGGTTATCTTTTAACATAACCGCATCCGAAAGGTTATAACGATGATTTGTTGCACCACCGGCTTTTACGGCATATTTTTCAAAAATTCTCATATTCGGTGTTGTCTTTCTGGTATCGAGAAGTGTTGTGTGGCTTCCTTCTAACATTTTAACGATCTCATTGGTATAAGTAGCGATTCCGCTCATGCGCTGTAAATAATTCAATGCGGTACGCTCTCCTGATAAAAGTGCTCGGATATCTCCGGTTACCACACCCATCAACTGTCCTTTTGTTACTCTGTCTCCATCTTTTACTTTCATATCAAAAGCAGCCGTATCATCTAACAGTTCAAACACTCTTTTAAAAACACCAAGACCTGCGATCACACCATCCTGCTTGCAGATCAGATCTACACTGCCTTTCCGGTATTCCGGCATCACACAATTTGTTGAGATATCTTCACTTGTGATATCTTCTTCTAATGCCATCATCAGCAGCTTATCGACGTTTACCTTAAATGTAATTGGATCATTCATGTTCCTCTCTCCTCGTATACTATCTTTTCGATACATAAATACATGTATTCCGGTTTATAAGTTACTAAATAAATCTGGTTCAACAGACTCTTTCGTTAATGTAATATATTACCTTCAATGTTTTTTCACTTCAATAATTTTTCATCAATGTGAAATGTATCACTTTTTAATGACTTTGTTTTTCTCTTTCAATCTCATCTAATACAAGCTTTTTATACTCTTCTTTCAACTTCTCAATGTTTGCATACGAAGCTGCATCTGCTTCTTTTATCGTATCATCAAATGTTACCGTTTTGATCTCTCCACAGATTGCTTGTGCCGCTCTCTTTGCAAAAACCATTGATTCTAACAATGAATTACTTGCAAGACGATTCTTTCCGTGGACACCATTACATGATATTTCTCCAACTGCGTAAAGACGATTCATAGATGTCTTGCTTGAAAGATCCACTTTAATCCCACCCATAAAATAATGCTGTGCCGGCACAACCGGAATGCATTCTTTGGTCGGATCATAGCCCTCTTCTAAACACCTTTGCAAAATATTCGGAAAATGCGTCTCTATCTCTTCCTTGGGAATACGTTCCATAGAAAGCCAGACATATGGCATATTATCTGCCGCCATCTGCTTTTTAATCTCTGCTGTTACAACATCACGCGGAAGCAATTCATTGCAAAAACGCTCTTTCTTTTTATTTAGCAGGATTGCTCCTTCTCCCCGGACAGATTCTGAGATCAGGAAACGTCTTCCGGGTTTTTCAGAATATAAGGTTGTAGGATGAATCTGGATATAGTCCACATGCTCTAATGTAATCGCATGCTTTTTTGCAATCGCAAGAGCATCTCCTGTAATATGACGAAAATTTGTGGAATGTCGGTACAGACCGCCAAGTCCGCCACAGGCAAACACCGTGTATTTTGCCTGAACACTTTCGATCGTTCCATCCTGATCCTGCATTACAATACCATAACAGCAGTTATCTTTTTCTAATATATCGAGCATTGTTGTGTATTCTAAGATTGTAATATTCTTTCTCTTCTTTGCGTTCTCATATAATGTTCCTGTAATTTCTTTACCGGTGACATCTTCATGAAACAAGATTCTCGGACGACTATGACCGCCCTCTCTTGTAAAGACAAGTTTTCCGTTTTCACGATTGAAATCAACACCGTATGCAAGCAGTTCTTTTGCAACATCCTGTGACGAACGGATCATAACTTCCACAGACCTTTTATCATTCTCATAATGGCCTGCTCTCATTGTATCTTCGAAATACCCTTCATAATCTTCTTCATCACGAAGCATACACATGCCCCCTTGTGCTAAGAAAGAATCGCTCTGATCAAATGCTTCTTTTGTGATCATTAAAACATTAATCTCCTCCGGTATATGTAATGCACAATATAGACCTGCGGCTCCGGTACCTATAATTACAACATCTGTTCTTTTCATGTTAATCTCCATTCTGCCATCTCTTTTCCATCTAATCTTTTTAAGATCAAAAACAAAAAATACTGACTGGCACAAAATACCCATAATAATGCGAGTATAGCATAAATGCTGATTCTTTACAAGCACATCCCCCTTTCCGATCATTCCTGATAATATAACAGACATTATTCTAACATATATTGAAATTGTATAGGACATACAAAGGCAAAAAGCAAAGTATACATGATATTTTCTAAAATTCCAAACAAAATGAACAAAATCTTTCCATTAAATTGTTTTTTTCTCCTTTTTATTGTATAATACATAATATACAGACTATCAAATAAGAGATAGTCAAAAAAAGTATATGTGTAAAGAATTTGCACAAGATCGGAGATGCGTATGAATATCAGAGATTTTATGGACTTACAAAAAATGCAAAAAGTACAGGATGAGTTTTCCAATGCAACCGGACTTGCTGCCATTGCAATTGACAACGATGGACAATATCTGACAGAGGGAAGTAATTTTACAGACTTTTGTATGAAGTATACCAGAGGTTCTCTAGAGGGTAACAAGCGTTGTATAAAATGTGATTCCGAATGTAGCGGCACTTATTTTTGCCATGCCGGCTTAATGGACTTCTCAATTGATCTTATGATTAATGATAAAAAGCTTGGTTCGATCATTGGCGGACAAGTTTTACCAAAAGAACCTGATGAAGAAGAATTCCGTGCTGTTGCAAGAGAATTAAACATTGATCCTGATGCATATATTCAGGCATTAAATAAGGTTCCAAGAAGTACCGAAGCAAAGATCAGAGCTTCTGCGGACTTACTGGGGCTGATCATGAACCAGTTGATCAATCTGGAATATGTAAAAGCAAAAACTGTTGGCAAATTAGATGAATTAAGTGTAGAAATTAAGAATGCAACAGATTTGATCGAAACGATCAATAACAATACCCATTCCTTACAGTCTATTGCAAACAAGCAGAAAATGCTTTCTTTGAATGCTTCTATTGAAGCAGCCAGAAGCGGAGAAGCCGGTGTCGGCTTTGCCGTTGTAGCAAAAAGCATGGGAGATCTTTCTTCACAATCTGCTACGATTTATGGAGACATTGATAACTCTGTTGCACAGATCACAAAATCAATCAACCACCTATCTTCACTATTTGAAGAAGAAAGACAATAAAGGAGCAAAGCCCGATAACTTTATCATAAATTGTAATGATCAGTCATTACAATTTACAGCAATTGTGAAAGCATCTTTTACATAGTGTTGATTTATTTCATGATCATTATATATTACATGGTAATCATAGAGCCGTAGGTAACACAATATTATTATGTTGCTTACGGCTCTTTTCATAGTCTGTATTCTTCTTTAGCATGAATCACAAAAATTGATGCTTTTCATTTTTACAAAACAACTCACGTTTTCCTATATTATCTTGCTGCTTCTATCAGTTTACTGTATTTTATCTTGCTTTTTTAACATCTATTTCTTTATTGTGTCGAAACATCGCTGCTATTTTGTTTCCTATTATAATATCAGAAACGGAAATCTCTTTTTCCTCCATTTAATTCCTTCAGATATTCCATTGCTTTTTCTCTGACTTTCTCATTAGGAACATTTAAGATCTCTTTTTCGATCAGCTTTTCACCAATCTCTTTTGTTTCTGGTGATGCGTAATCTTCAAGGTATTCTTTCAATGTCATCAATGCATTTGGCTGACAGCAATTGACGATCTGACCTGACTTGAGTAATGACATAAAGCGGTCACCGGTTCTGCCGGCACGATAACAGGCAGTGCAAAAGCTCGGAATATATCCTAATTTCATCAGCCAGTTGACCACTTCATCTAAGCTTCTGGTATCACTGACATCAAACTGGGCAGAACTGTCGTCACGAACCGGTACCGTATAACCACCTACGCTGGTACGCGAACCACCGCTGATCTGCGAGATACCAAGCTGTAACACTTCTTCACGCGTCTTTTGTGATTCTCTGGTTGATACGATCATTCCGGTATATGGAACAGCAATACGAATGATCGCAACAATCTTTTCAAAAATCTCATCCGGTACCGCATTGGAAAAGTCAGCAGTATCGATATCATCAGCAGGACAGATACGTGGCACACTGATCGTATGCGGGCCGACACCATGTACTGCCTCTAAATGCTCTGCATGCATTAAGATACCAACCAATTCATAACGATACATTTCAAGTCCAAACAAAACACCAAGTCCTACATCATCAATGCCACCCTGCATCGCACGATCCATGGCTTCTGTATGATAGGCATAGTTGTGTTTTGGTCCGGTTGGATGTAATTTTTCATATGCTTTCTTATTATATGTTTCCTGGAAAAGAATATATGTGCCGATTCCGGCATCTTTTAATTTTGCATAATCTTCCACAGTCGTTGCGGCAATATTAACATTGACACGACGGATCGCACCGTTTTTATGCTTAATGCTGTAAATCGTTTCTATACTTTCCAGGATATATTCCAATGGGTTGTTGACCGGATCTTCTCCGGCTTCCAACGCCAGACGCTTATGTCCCATATCCTGCAGGGCAATAACCTCTTTGCGGATATCTTCCTGTGATAATTTCTTACGTGCAATATGTTTATTCTTATAATGATATGGGCAATAAGTACATCCATTGACACAATAGTTTGACAGATACAATGGTGCAAACATGACAATACGATTGCCATAAAACTTCTGCTTGATCTCTTTTGCCAGTTCTTTGATCTGCTCATTGACTTCCGGAATATCACATTCCATCAAAACAGCAGCTTCTTTATGGGAAATTCCCTTTGCTTTTTTTGCCTTTTCCAAAATTTCATTGATCAGACTTTGGTTGTCTTTATTTTTTTTTGCATAGGCAAGGCTTTCTAAAATCTCTTCATCATTGATAAATTCCTCTGCCTTCATGGACTTCATATTATATCCCATTTGTTTTCCTCCATTTTCTATTTTCACATTTCTGTCGGTTTTGTTTACTTTTTTCTTTTCGTTTTTCTATCAGCTTTGTATACTTTGTTTTCTTTTCGCTTTTCTATCAGCTTTGTATACTTTTTTTCTTTTGTTTTTCTGTCTGCTTTGTATACTGCTTTTTTCATTTCACTTTTCTATCAGCTTTGTATACTTTTTTTCTTTTGGTTTTCTGTCTGCTTTGTACACTGCTTTTTTCATTTCACTTTTCTGTCAGCTTTGTATACTGTTTTTTCTTTTGGTTTTTCTGTCTGCTTTGTATGCTGCTTTTTTTCGCTTTTCTGTCAGTTTTGTATGTTGCTTTTTTCTTTTTGCATTTCTATTTTTTAGAATAGACGGCTTTGGCACTGACACCCTCTAACATCCCCAGTTTCCCGGACAATGCACTGATTACATCATTCGGTGCATCCATTACAATGCTGATCACAGATATGTTTTTTTCTTTATAGGGCATACCCATTCTGCCGATAATATACTCTCGCTGCCGGTGTAAAAGTTCATTGACCTTCGAAACCACTTCCGTATCTTCTATGATGATTCCTAAGATTGCAATGCGTTTCTCCATTCTGCTTTCACCTCATTTCATGTGGTTTACACACTACCGTTCATAAAGCATTTTCCTGATTCGAACCTTTATGACTGCACGAGCAGTTTCCTATTCCATAAAAAAGTGCAAAGCCAGCGCATTATCAAAAGTTTAATGTTCCATTAAACTTTGCAAGAATTGCTAAAGCAATTCTTGGTGTACCGCTACTGTACGAGCATTTTCCTATATAGTAAAAAAGACATATCCCGTTATGCTTGGCTGCATTAGGATATGTCTTCTTATAACGCAAGGATAACGCATACCTATTATTTTCATAAAAGATATGCGATATCTCCCATTACATTATAACAGCCTTAACATCAGGACGAACCTTTTGCTTTAGAACGTTTTTTGTAATACTTTTATTTTGATTTTTGATCCGCTTGGTCTTACATTACCATTCTTACTTCTGTAACCGGTGTGAGTTTTGAAGCCGGAATATAGTTGTCATCCTGCTTCTCTCCATTGATGTAGAATTCTTTGAATCCTGCTTCTGCGCCATTTGGATTCTCGACTGTAATCTTAACATTGCTTCCACGGAATGTCTTCTCCATTGTGAACTCTTTCCAGTCACTTGGAATCGTTGGAGCAACGCGAAGACCATCTAAGTCAGGACGCATACCACAGATACCTTCTACACAGCCTACCATACAAGTAGATGCTGTACCGGTCAGCCAGTGTACATGAGAACGTCCATGGAACGGACTTTCGTCACCTTCTGTGTACTGACCATGTACATATGGCTCTAATTTACGTATCTCTGCTTTATCATTCTGTGATGATGGAGAACTCTCTTCAAAATACTCAAATGCTTTGTTTCCATGTCCCATTAAAGCTTCTGCAAGAATGATCCATCCCTGTGTCTGAGAGAAGATACCACCATTTTCTTTTGTAGATGGTGGGAATAATCCTGCCAATGCACCATCAAAGTAATGATCTACATAAGAAGGTGCCATTACTTTTGCACCATATGCTGTATTTAATTCTCTGTCTACAGACTCTAATGCTTTCTCAGCCTGCTCTTTTGTAGCAAGACCGGAAATAACAGCCCATGACTGTGGGTTTAACCACATACTTGCTTCCGGATCTTTCTTAGAACCGATCAATTCTCCTGTGTCCTTGAAACCACGGTTAAAGCGGTCATCTTCCCACCAGTATTTGTTGATCTTTTCACCGATCTCTTTCTGTGTCTTATCTAAGTATGCGATATACTCTGTATCATTCTTCTTCTCGGCAAATTTACGCATGATCGTAAATGCATAGTATAACTGAAGTGCTACGAAAGAAGACTCACCCTGTGCACCGAGACGGAGACAGTCGTTCCAGTCTGCATGAAGACCTGCCGGAAGACCATGTGGTCCTAAATGGTTCATTGAGAATGCAATCGCTCTCTTTAAATGCTCATATACTGTTGCTTTTTCTTCAATGTTAGACCATGTGATCTCTTCATCGATGAAGTCAAGCTGTCCTGTCTCAGCAATGTATTTGTAAACTGTTGGGAATAACCATAACGCATCATCCGCACGATATGCAGGATGTCCTGTCTCACGTACATAATCAGGATCATCCGGTGTACCTTCATGACCGGCACGTTCCGCATGATCGAAACGAACCAATGGAAGTCCTCCACCATTATCAACCTGAGCAGATAACATAAAACGGATCTTTTCTAAAGCTGCTTCCGGATCAGTATGGATCACACCCTGAATATCCTGAACCGTATCACGGTATCCGTAACCATTACGCTCTCCGCAGTAAATGAAAGAAGCTGCTCTTGACCATGTAAATGTTAAGAAACACTGGTATGCATTCCATGTATTAACCATGCTGTTGAATGCAGGGCTTGGTGTATTGATCTTGAAGTTATCTAACTTCGCATGCCAGTAATTTTTTAACTCTTCAATCTCTTTGTCACATACAGATACATCTTCATAAGAATCGATGATCTCGTCTGCAACAGATTCTTTATGTCTTCCTAAGATAAATGCCATTGTCTTAGTCTCACCAGGTGCAAGCTCTAATGCTGTATGTAATGCACCACAACTGTTCTCATTGTAGTTACATACGCCATCACACTCGCCACGCTCTACAGCGATCGGATTACCATAATCATGATACATTCCGATAAATGCTTCTTTGTCACCGTTATAAGATGTTACAGGCTGTCCTGCCAAACCAAAGAAACGTTCTTTTCCGTTACTTCCATCAGGACCTTTGTACCAGTTTAAGTTGATCTGCTGATAGATTTTATTCTTACGGAAGCTTGTATTTGTTGTACAAAGTGAATACTGAAGGTTGACCTGATCCTGGTTGTAGTTATCATCATTTGAAAGTTCTGCATAACCGAATGCTGAGATCTTTCTAGGCTTATCAGATGCATTTGTTACCTTTAAGCACCATACTTCATATACTTTGTTCAAAGGAACATAATACATAGCCTCTGATTTGATTCCGGCATATTCCGCAAACATCTTTGTATAAGCAGTACCATGATGTACTTCACTCTTATATTCATTTAAGTCTTTACCAACCGGCTGCCATGAAGCTGACCAAAAATCTCCGTTCTCATCATCTCTTAAATAGATATAACGTCCCGGTGTATCATCACTGTTGAAGTGATAACGAAGAATACGTCCGTTCGCACCACTTTTTACGAAACTGTATCCGCCTGCGTTGTTTGAAATGATCGCACCGTATTCCGGTGAACCTAAATAATTACACCATGGAGCAGGTGTATTTGGTTTTGTAATGACATATTCTCTTTTTTCTTCATCGAAATAGCCAAAATTCATTAATCTTTCCTCCTTGTCATTCATTGATCTGTTATGATTTCTTTTTTATGCAATATTGACTTTTGAGTACAATATCACGTATGCTCTTTTTTCTGATGCAATCCGCCCAAAAGCAAATTTGCACACTAGGTTTATTATACGATAGCATGACTTGATACGCAAGAAATATTATCGCATTTTCTAACACTATTTTGATGTTTGAATCTTTTCCCAAATAAAAAAGTCTTTCCGTATCTTATGTCATCCATAAAATACAGAAAGACTTCCACATTACATCATGCGTTCAATTATTATTTTTCCAATGCTTTTAATTGCTCTTGTACTTTAGCCATCATGCTTTCGTACTTCGCAAGCTTTTCTTTCTCCTCGGCAATCTTTGCTTCAGGAGCTTTACTCATGAATTTTTCGTTATTTAACATACCATGAACACGTTTTAACTCGCCTTCTAAACGTTTTTGCTCTTTTGCAAGACGTTCTTTTTCCTTCTCAAAGTCGATCAGGTCAGCAAGTGGCATATAAACTGTTGCTTTGTCGATCACTACAGATACCGCATTTTCATCAATACCTGTCTTGTCCATCTGTACAAATACTTCCGAAGCCGAGATCATATGCTGGTATGTTCCCACCAATTCTTTTAAGCTGTCACAAATCTTTGTGTCATCAGCAACAATGTAAACCTGTGCTTTTCGTGATGGTGCAACGTTCATCTCTGTACGGATATTACGGATACCACGGATCAGGTTTTTCATCATTTCTGCTTTGTTTTCAGCATCTTTGTTCTCCCAGGCAGCATCAAACTCCGGCCATTTTGAGATCATGATCGACTCTTCTTCTGACTGTAATGTACAAAAGATCTCTTCTGTAATAAATGGCATATATGGATGTAACAGTTTCAAAGAATCAATTAAAACTGTCTTTAATGTCCAGAAAGCAGCATTTGCAGATACCGGATCTTCTTCTTTGTTAAAGAGTCTTGGCTTAACAAGCTCAATATACCAGTCACAAAATTCTGTCCAGATAAAGTCATAGATCTTTTGTACCGCAATACCGAGTTCGTATTTTTCCATATTCTCAGTCACATCTTTTGCCAAGGTGTTCACGGCAGATAATATCCACTGATCGATGACTTCCAGATCTTCTTTTGCCGGTTTCGTGATCTTTGCGTCACCCAGATGCATCATGATAAAGCGGGATGCATTCCATACTTTGTTTGCAAAGTTACGGCTTGCTTCTACACGTTCCCAATAGAAACGCATATCATTTCCCGGTGCATTTCCGGTAACAAGAGTAAAACGAAGTGCATCGGCACCGTATTTATCGATTACCTCTAACGGATCAATACCGTTACCAAGTGATTTACTCATCTTACGTCCCTGACTGTCTCTTACCAGACCATGGATCAAAACGGTATTGAACGGAACTTCTCCTGTATGTTCTAAACCTGAGAACATCATACGGATTACCCAGAAGAAAATAATATCATATCCGGTTACTAACGTACTGGTTGGATAGAAGTAATCGAATTCTTCTGTCTTGTCCGGCCAGCCAAGAGTAGAGAATGGCCATAATGCAGATGAGAACCAAGTATCCAATGTATCAGGATCCTGACGCATTGGCTTACCGCATTTCGGACAGTTGCAGCTTGTCTCTTTTGTAACAACCATTTCACCACAATCGTCACAGTAAAATGCCGGAATCTGATGTCCCCACCATAACTGGCGGGAAATGCACCAATCTCTGATTCCTTCTAACCAATGATAATATGTCTTATCAAAGTGTGGCGGAACAAACTTTGTATCGCCTTTCTTGACAGCTTCGATCGCAGGCTTTGCAAGATCCTGCATCGCAACAAACCACTGTTTTGATACGCGTGGCTCAACCGTTGTGCCACAGCGATAACAGGTTCCTACATTGTGTTCATGTTCTTCTGTTTTAAGAAGTGCGCCTTCTGCTTCCAGATCCGCTACGATTGCTTTTCTTGCCTCATAACGATCCATACCGGCATATTTTGGATAATCTTCTACAATCTTAGCATCATCGGTCAAGACATTGATCACTTCAAGATTATGACGCAGTCCCACTTCAAAATCGTTAGGATCATGTGCCGGAGTGATTTTTACAACACCGGTACCAAATTCCATATCTACATAATCATCTGCGATGATCGGAATCTGACGGTGTACGATCGGCAGATCTAACATCTTGCCAACCATGTCTTTATAACGATCATCTTTTGGATTAACTGCAACAGCCGTATCACCAAGCAATGTTTCAGGACGTGTCGTTGCCAGATCGATATAACCGGTTCCATCTGTTGTCTTATAACGCAGATGCCAGAAATGACCTGCCTGATCCTCATATTCTACTTCTGCATCGGAAATCGATGTTAAGCAATGAGGACACCAGTTGATGATTCGTTCACCACGATAGATCAGACCTTTGTTATATAATTTTACGAAAACTTCCTTAACGGCTTTCGAACAGCCTTCGTCCATTGTAAAACGTTCTCTGTCCCAGTCGCAGGATGAACCGATCTTCTTTAACTGCTCTACGATACGTCCACCATACTGCTTCTTCCAGTCCCATACATGCTCTAAGAACTTTTCTCTTCCGATCTCTTCCTTAGAAATGCCCTGCTCACGAAGCTTTTCTACGACTTTTGCCTCTGTTGCGATCGAAGCATGATCGGTTCCCGGTACCCACAATGCTTCATATCCCTGCATTCTCTTAAAACGGATCAGGATATCCTGTAATGTGTTATCCAAAGCATGTCCCATATGAAGCTGACCTGTAATGTTTGGAGGTGGCATAACGATCGTAAATGGTTTCTTGTCACGATCTACCTCTGCATGAAAATACTTCTTCTGCTGCCATTTTTGATATGTTCTTGGCTCAATATCGGCAGGATTGTAATTTTTTTCTAATTCTTTTGCCATATGATTCTATTTCCTTTCTTTGTGTTCCTTGTATTTTGGATGCTTTCTTTTCTATTGCTGACAACACCCTTTTTCCTTCCCCAAAAGAGATCCGATGTCCTGCATCTGCTATAGACAAGAGCTGCTTTCCTTTTGTTGTCGCTGCTTTTTTAAAAAGGGAAAAGAAAAGCCCTTTACTATTTGCTATCATCCAAACAGTAAAGGGCGAATATTCTACGCGGTACCACCTTTTTTGTTTCAGGATCTACGATCCTTTTCTCTTTGTATCTTTAACGGGACAACCCGGCAACTCCTAATACGAACGTTTCTCAGAGCTGCATCTTAGAAGCTACCTTCCAGACATTTCTGCTTAAGCAGCCTTACAGCCAATGAACTGCTCTCTCTTAAAGGAAACTGCCTGTACTCTTCTTCCTCAATGATTTTATATCTTATATATGATACTAAACTCGTTACCGTTCGTCAAGCTTTAATTTAACAGAACCGATCCGATATTTATTCCTTATGGGCGAAGTGAGCTACTTTAAATTTACGGATCAATTCATTTAGGTTCTCAGCCTGTGTACTCATTTCCTGACTGGCGGCCGCACATTCCTGTGAAGTAGCGGAGTTTGTCTGTACGACATCATTGATCTGGTCTACACCTGTATTGATCTGGTGGAAAGAATCCTCCTGTAATCCAAGAATCTGTGCAATCTTAGTCACTTCATCCGTGATGACTTTAGAACCCTCTGCTACATTTTCTAACTGCTTTGCTGTCTGATCTGCAATGACCGTTCCTTTTTCAACCGCATGAACGGAGGTATCGATCAGAACCGCAGATTCTTTTGCTGCTTCTGCACTCTGTGCTGCTAAGACAGCAACCTGATCGGCCACAACCGCAAAACCTTTTCCGGCTTCGCCTGCTCTGGCTGCTTCAATTGATGCATTTAATGCTAACAGATTGGTCTGTGATGCAATATCATTGATCGTAGCAATGATCTTTCCAATCTGTTCCGATGCTTCACTGATATCACTCATTGACTGTACCATTTCACGCATCTTGCCATTTCCTGTTGCAATTTCTGTACCAAGCTGATCCACTTTGCTGCTGATCTCTTTGGCTGATTCTGCATTTTGTGAAACTTCCTCGGATACTTCCGTGATCGTTGCTGCAAGCTCCTGTGTAATGCTTGCCTGCTCTGTTGCACCTTGAGCCAGGGCCTGAGCGCCATCGGCCACCTGGCTAGCCCCTGCGCT
>OGKR01001782.1_pt1 | contig 13837 bp, 9 predicted proteins | sample 1572431 | NCBI WGS metagenome assembly OGKR01 (sample SAMEA2582079, study PRJEB24529) | metagenome | biome: Human gut stool | place: China | collected 2011 | reverse complement strand
GTCAGGGTACAGAAGATGAACGCCTGAATGCAGCCGCCGAACCAGTCGAAATACAAACCGGTAAAGGCCGGGATGCCGATCTGGAACAGCTGGATCTGACTCAGGAAGCCCGGCAGCCAGCCAAAGATGACGTGGCTCAGGCTTGCCAGTGCCCAGTACAGCAGTGTGGAGATGACCGTACCGGACAGGATGTTGCCGAAGTGACGGAACGCCATGCTGACAGGGGTAGAGATCTCTGACAGCACATTGATGGGTGCCATGATAAAGATCGGATCGAGCAGACCCTTGAGGTAGGCCAGAATGCCGTTCGTTTTGATCTTGTAGTACATGATCAGAACAAACACCACGATGGCCCACGCTGCCTCGGTGTTCAGGTCGGCCGTGGGGCTCCACAGGCCGACAACGCTGATCAGGTTACACCCGATGCTCAGTGCAAAAATAGCACCGACCAGGGGGATATACTGATCGAAGTGGAAGCCCATGTTGTCGTGCACGAACTGTTCCAGCCGCGTTACGATGAACTCGGCTGCGGCCTGTCGTTTGGACACATTTTCCAGCTTGAGGTCGTGCCCCAGCCAGATGGCAAAACCCGAGAGCAGCGCCATGACGATCCAAGTGCTTACCAAGGTCTGGGTAATTTTAAAATCACCCAGCAGAGGGATATTGGTGTGAATGGTATACAGGATCTTTGCGCCGTTCAGTTCCATTTATTCTTGTTCACCCCCTTCGTCACGGGGCTGCACCGCAGACGCCTCAGCAGGGGCGGGGTCATCTTCCACAGCGATGTCCACCGGCTCCTGCGGGGGTGTGAGCGGTTTGTACTTCCCGGTTATCTGGAGATAATAGATCGTAACTCTGGGGAACAGCAGCGGCAGAACGCCTGCAAACGCCTGGAAACACGGAGCCGCAATGGCTATGATGATCCACAGCGCCTGCAGCAGCATCCTTGTATTATAGGATATCTGCAGCTGCGCTTTACGCTTTTTTTCGTCCGGCTCGTCAATGACCTTCTGCACCACAAAGCAGATGCCGGCAAAGTTGCCGATGGCTACCAGCGCGCCGATGATGCCGCCCAGCAGCACCCGGTAGTCAAAGACCACCCAGCCCACCAGATGCAGCGCTGCAAACACCACCCACATTACGGCAGTGCACAGAGACACGCCGCAGGCGATGCGCAGCAGCTCCTTTTTGGATTCCGGCTGCAATTTCATAAAAACGAACCTCCATTACTGGTGGGAGTTGAAGCCCACCCGATGATTTTTTTCGTGTTTGGAGCGCTCCAGCCGTTCCTTGCAGAACACCCAGAAGTTCTGCGCCCCGGCGGCAAGCCCCAGACCCACAGCGGGCAAAAACAGCCATTCCGGCCAGCCCCAGTGCTCCACGGCCCACCAGCATCCGGCAAGGCAGAGTACCAGCGGCAGCAGCATATTCAGTCCCAGCTGGGTCAGCCAGACCAGATCTTCCAAAGCCTTGTACCAGCCCTTCAAGTTCTGCGCCGCTCCTTTCTGCGGGTGCCGCCCGCATTCCAGCATTTGGAAAAATTGCCAGAGACGGACAGGCAGCCAAAAAAGTCTATGCCCTCAGTATACTTCAAAACGTCGGATATTGCAATCAATTCTCCACTGAAATATAGTGAAATTTCATAGTTTGTTAAGACTGATTCCATAAATGTGCACCTATAACACATATTGTGCGCCGATGATTGCATCATTGCACAAACTTTGCGGAAAAGTTTGTGCAGAGTGTAAAAAGCGGAAAAAAAGCAAAAAAGGGGCTGCCGCACGTTTTGTGCAGCAGCCCCGGCAGGTACTTTGGGATTTAGGCGCTTACCAGAGGTTTGCGGTCTCGTTGTACAGACCCTCGTAGCTCTTGGCGGAAACGTCCCAGCTGAAATCGCACTCCATGCAGTGACGCACGAGGTTCTTCCAGTTTTCCTTATTGTTGTAGGCATCCTGTGCGTTGCAGCAGGCCACATACAGCTCGTGGGCGTTGTAACCGGCAAAGGTAAAGCCGTTGCCGTCACCCATGGTGCTGTCGTGGATGGAGTCGCGCAGACCGCCGGTCTCGCGGACGATGGGAGGTGTGCCGTAGCGGCAGGCCACCATCTGTGCCAGACCGCAGGGCTCGCTCTTGGAGGGCATGATGAAGGCATCTGCACCGGCGTAGATCTCCTGCGAGAGCTTGGGCTCAAAGCCAATGTAGGTGCCTACGCGGCCCGGGTGACGGCCGCACAGGTCGGAGAAGAAGTTCTCGTACTGGCTCTCGCCGCTGCCCAGAATGACCAGCTGGATGCCGCGGTCCACCAGACCGTCAGCGATGCTCTGCACCAGATCAAAGCCCTTCATGCCAACCATGCGGCTGACCATGCCAAAGACGGGGCTGCCGTCTTTATGCAGACCGAACCTGTCCTGCAAAGCTTCCTTGCACTTGGCCTTGCCGGTCTCAAAGGTCTTGATGCTGTAATTGAAGGGGATGTTTTTGTCGGTGGCGGGGTCGTTGGCGTCCATATCGATGCCGTTCAGGATGCCGCACAGCTTGTACTGTTTTTCACGCAGCAGAGCGTCCAGACCGTAGCTGAACCACGGGTCCAAAATCTCCTGTGCGTAGGTGGGGCTGACGGTGGTGATCTTGTCGGCGGTCTCGAAGGCGCCCTTCATGAAGTTGGCGCAGCCGTCGTACTCCACGATATGCTGGTCCCGGTGGCCGATGCCGCAGGTGTCCTCCAGAATATCGGTACCGTACTTGCCCTGATAGGCGATGTTGTGGATGGGGAAGATGGTCTTGAAACCATGAATAACGTCACGTGCCATCAGCAAAGGGATGCTGAGGCGGGACTCCTCGATGGCAACGCGTTGCAGCGCATTGATGCGTACCGGGTCAGTTTCATTCAATATAGAGCCGGCACCGCCTTGTTTTATCAATCCGCTCATGTCTTCAATATTGCCGTAAGAGGTGATTTGGTTCATCTGTCCCAGTTTCTCTTCCAGTGTCATTTTGGACAACAGAGCTTCTACTTTCTTCTCTATCGCTGTGTCGCCTTTGTCATTCGTCACTTGCGTACAGGAAACGAATGGCAGGAGGAAAAGGCACGCGGAGAAAATCTTTATTACTTTCATACCTATCAAATATTATTTTTTTTGAAATACACGTACATAGTCGATCTCGTAAGTTGCGGGAAGGGCCGACTCATCCACCCCTTGTGCACCACCCCAGTCTCCGCCCCATGCGAGATTCAGCTTCAGATAGAAAGGGGCGTTGAATGGCCAGGTGTTCCTGTTGTTGGCCTTGTCATTGTCGAAGCGGAAAAGTTGCTTTCCGTCCACGAAGGTGCGGATGAAGTCTTCCGTCCACTCCAAAGCATAGACATGAAACTCGGTCTGTGCGGTAGGCAGGAATGTCTCGCCGGTCTTTTGCGTACCGATGGAGTGGTGGTAGGCTTTACAATGGATCGCTGAGGACACGTAGTTTGCATTATAGCCTACTTCCTCCATGATATCAATTTCTCCGTCGTCCGGCCAGGCCGTATAGTTCTTCGGCATCATCCAGAAGGCGGGCCATGTTCCTTTTCCCTTGGGCAGTTTCAGACGGGCTTCAAAATAACCGTATTTCCAGCTTTCTTTGGTGTTCATACGGATGGAATAAACCGTTTCGCCTATCTTCTTGGCGATAATGCTGAGGATGCCGTCTTTTATGGCAGCGAGTTGTTCGTTGCCTTGATTGCCGGCTACATAATGCTGCAATTCATTATTTCCCCATCCGTTTTCTCCTGTTTCATAATACCATTGGTCGAGATCGGGTTGAGTTCCTTTGTTGAACTCTTCGTTCCACACCAGTCTGTATCCTTCGGGCACGGTAATGTCCGGATCGGCCGACGGTTCCGGTCGGGCTGCCTGTGTCACAGGGATGGAAGTGCGTGCGGCTCCGGCTTTCACCACTACCTTTCCCTCGCGGGACTGGTAGGTGGTGTTTGCTTTAACCGTGACTTCAACTGTTCCCTGGCTGCCGTTATCAGTTATCTTGCAACTGATCCAATCTTTGCAGGCGTCGTCGCTGAAAGCGGTCCACTCCAGTCCCGAGTTTATTGTGGCGCTGGTGACGAGACCTTCGTGAGTGGCTGAAAGCTGGGCGGGCGATACGTCGATTACGGCAACTTCTGTTTCTTCATTGTCACTGCCACAGGACAGAACGCTTAATAAACAGACGAAGATTGAAAGTATTGTCATTGGTTTCATGCTTTTGTTTGATTAATCTTTATGCTTTTGCAAAATGATGTCTTTGATTATTACTTCCGTATTGGCAGGATTGCCTCCGAAGTCAAACACCAGTTTCGCCTGGGTGATGTCTACTCCCTTGGCATTGATAACTTTGGCGGTTACATCTTCTCCCGCAGTGAGTTTTACATCTTCTAGCAGGAAAACAAAGATATTGTCATTATCTCCGCCTCCTACCTGAACGAGTTTGATGGTGGCGGAACTGATGTCGTTAGATGCGTTCAGTATCACACGGAAGTCATAGTTCTCCTCTGCCGAGGCGGTAAGTGCGTCACTGATGAAAGTAACTTGGTTCTGCCACTTTTCATTGGTTGCCGTGGGGAAGTTGAGTGTGTACGTTGCCCCGTCGATATTGAGTGCCGGGTTGGCAATCGGATTCCAACCGGGAGCATAATAAAATTCATTGGTGAATGTAACGCTGTGCCACAGGTTGTCTTCACTGTCTACCGCACTCCATGTCGGTTCCGGAGTCTCTTCTTGTTCGGGTACTATGGTTCCGTCATCGTTGGCGTGATCTTTCAGTACGATGCTTTCTATTGTCATCACTGTTCCTGCTGCATTGCCTCCAAAGTCGAAGACGAGGTTCAGGTTGGCGATGTCAAGCCCCGGCATATTGCTTTTCCAGAAACAGACCGGCTCGTTGGCAACCAGTGGCGTTTTGCCTTCGAAATAATAGATTTTATCTTCTGTGGCATCAACCAGCTTCACCGTCACATTCGGATGGTCGATTGTAGAAGTCAGGATGACGGAGAAATCGTAATTCTTTCCGGCATCGGTTGCGATGTTCGTCTTTATCGGCATTTGTGCCTGCCAGGTCTCACTGGTTGCTTCGGGCAGTGTTACTGTGTATGTACCGTTAACCAGTGAGTAGGCCGGGTCCGCAATCTGACTCCATCCCGGTGCATACCAGAATGTTGGTTCACTGATTGTGGCAGTCCGCCATATATTGAAATTGCTTTCCGGGTCGAAGCCACCGAAGCCCGTCATGATGGTTTTGTCGATATGGAAGTTTCGGGTGATTGCTCTGTCGCTTACTCCATTCGAGTTGGCTATTTTCACTTCTACACTGTAATCACCGGCCTTGCGGTAATATTTCGTCATGTTGAATGAAGAAGAATAGTTTTTGCCGTCAATAATCCATACCGGCATTACTCCCTTTTGTCCCTGAAAAGAGAAAGTCACATAATTGGTTTCCTGATTCACGTCGATGCGGATACAGTCTTCGTAGTCCGATACCACCGGAATGCCGGCTTCGTTGGGTGATGTGAAGCTTTCGGGCGAGCAGGCCGTGATGTTAAGAATAAGGGTGAGCATCAGCAATGCTCCGCTGATTTGTTTATATATTTTTTTCATAATTCCTCTTTTTAAGTACATTAATAATTGTTCTGAACTAAGGTACCTTTGGCTGCGTCGATTTCTTTCTGTGGGATAGGTAGATATTTCTTGCTTGACGACCAGCTGTTTGTACGATAACCATACGCATCGGGAACCAATACACTGGCAGCTTTGCCTGTACGGATTAAATCCCAGTAACGTTTGCCTTCGCCCACGAATTCAAGATGACGTTCTTCGATGATGTTGTCGAGTGTAGGTTCTATTTCGGTTACCAGTCCGGCACGTTTGTGCACGAGGTTCAGATACTTCTTGGCATCACCCTGACCGGCGCCGCGTGTGATCAGTTCGGCAGCATTGAGCAGTGTTTCCGAGTAACGGTAAATGCGTAGATTGTTGTTCCAGTTCAGCTCCGAACTTGACTTCTGGTCTTTGTTGTTGCCGGTGATGGCAGCATATTTTTCAAGGAAGAAGCCGGTGTCCTGATAGCGTGTGGTGTATGACAGTTTATCGCCTGGGTGTTCCGCATTGTGAGCGTCAAGCACGGCTTGTGCATTCCAGCAAGTGGCGTTGCGGCGGGTGTCGTTATTGGAATAGCGCTCGTAGGTTTCTTTACGTACCGGGCAGAATCCCCAGCCACGGTCGTGATTGTCTGTTCCATTAGGCCAGATATACGGACTGATGAGTGTCGGCAGGGCAGTTCCTCCGGCAACGAGGGGACTTCCCCAGTCGCGTACGGCATTATCGTCTTTGTAATTGATCTCGAAGATGGATTCGATACTCCATTCACCGGTTTCCTTGAAAATATCGGTGTAGTCCGGCATCAGGTCATATTGAGGGCTGCTGATGATTTCTTCCATGTATTTTAAAGCGGTGGAATAGCGTGAATCGTCATTCTGATACATCACGATTTCGGCATAAAGCATATATACCATTGCTAAGGTTACACGACCATAGTTTTCGGAATCTTCTCTCATCGGGAGTACGTTGAGCTGAATTACTTCTTCAAGACTGGTGACCATCTTTTCATATAGCTGGTCGGCAGTCAGTTGCTTTGCAACATACGGAGCGGTCAGGTTCTTGTCGAAATAAGGAACATTGCCCCAGAATTTCCACACCCAGTTGTAGTAGAATACGCGCAGGGCGATGACCTGAGCTTCGTAATAGGCGCGATTGGCGTCGGTTACATCGGTTGCCCAGTCCAGATAGGTTATTACGTCGTTGCAACGCTTCACACCGCTATATGCACATTTCCACAGACCGTAGATCATATTGGTGGGAATGGCTTCAAAGTTCATCATCAAGTGCCACGGCTGGTTGTCGGTTTTACTGTCACCACCCACCCAAAGGTCGTCTGCCATGATATCGCTCATCAGATTGACAGGATTATATTCGTCGAATGCCCAGTCCGGCCAGTGCAAAGGGTCATAAGCAGCTACTACGGCTTCTTGAATGTGTTCGTCAGTGGTGAAGTAAGTGTCTATTGTTTCGTCCGTAGGAGATGAAACTTCCAGAAAGGAGTCAGCGCATCCGGTGGTTAGAAGAACGGATGCCATCAGGCATACTGCTATGTATTTATATTTTTTCATAACGTTTTATGTTTTTAGAATGAAAGGATCAGAAAGAAAGACTTGCGCCGATTGTCCATACTCTGGCTTGCGGATATACACCGTAGTCAATGCCAAGTGAAGTTCCGCCGGAAGAGATTTCGGGGTCGAAGCCGTGATATTTGGTGAAAGTAAACAGGTTCTCGGCTGCCACGTAGAAGCGTAGTGAAGAGATGAATACTTTCTGGGTCAGTGCGGCAGGCAGAGTATATCCCAACTGGATATTCTTCAGGCGCAGATAGCTGCCATCGTAGACGTAAAGGTCGGATGATTGCCAGTTTACGTTGTCACCTTGTACGAAGCGGGGGATACGGTTGGAGGTACCTTCACCTGTCCAGCGGTTCAGCATCCATGAGGGCAGGTTGCTGGTGGCGATGTCCGTACGGCGGGTTGCGTCGTAGATATCGTTTCCGGCAGTGCCTTGCCACATCATGTTCAGGTCGAAGTTTTTCCAGCTCACACCCAGATTGAAGCCGAATGTCCAGTCGGGCATACCTTTACCTATATCTGTACGGTCGTTCGCATCAATGATTCCGTTGCCGTCTACATCTACGAAGCGGACATCGCCCGGTACGGCTGTCGGTTGCAGTAATTCTCCCTTGTCGTTTTTGTAAGCCTTTACTTCGTCTGTGTTCTGGAAGATACCAGCTGTCTTATATCCGTAGAAGAAAGGGAAAGGTTTGCCGTTTTCGGCGCGGCTGATATCACCCGTTCCCTGGAAGGAGTCTAGGTTTTCCCAACCGGATTCGTTACCATATTCTATCAGTTTGTTCTTCAGGTAACTGGCGTTGGCGCTGACACGGAAGTTCCAGTCGCTGACGCGGAACTTATAGGCTGCTTCCAGTTCGATACCGCTGTTTTCCATTTTACCCACATTACCGATAGGTTTAGCTTCACCTACATAGAAAGGGATATTCATTTCCATCAGCATGCCGTTGGTTTTCTTCTTGTAATAGTCTGCTGTAAAGGTCAGGGCATTGTTGAAGAAACCAAAGTCCAAACCGAAGTCGAGTTGTTCGGACTCTTCCCATTTCAGGTCGGGATTGGCAAGCCCGCTGGCCTTCACGCCGTTGATTACGTTTTCGGATGAACCGAAAATAGCATTATTGCCGGGAGAAGTCAATACGGTATATTTGAAGTTACCGATATTTTCGTTACCATTCTTACCCCATGAAAGGCGGATTTTGGTGGTAGTCAGCCAGTTCGGGCGTTTGTTCATGAACTTTTCGTTGGTGAGGTTCCATCCCAAAGAGAAGGAGGGGAATACGGCATAGTGATTGTTGGGGCCGAAGCGGGAAGAACCGTCACGGCGTACGGTCACCTGCAACATATAGCGTTCGTCATAATTGTAGCTTGCACGTGCGAAGATTGAAGCCAGTGTGGCATCTACCGAAGGAGCACCTGCGGCGTCACGATCTGCATTGGCTGCCAGTCCGGTACTTGCGTCGATATAAGGACGGCTGTAATTGGTGATGTTATTGCGTGAACCGTACAGATAGGAGCCTGAACTCTTTTTGGCGGATTGACCCAGCAATACGGAGAAAGAGTGCTTGTCGATGCTCTTGTCATACATCAGCACGTTTTCCAGCTGCCATACGGTTCCGTCTTCTTTTCTTGAATAAGCGGAAGACTGGGTAGAAGATTCACCGCTTCGCAGATAATAAAGAGGTCTGTAACTATCGTATCCCCAAAAAGAGAGGTCGGCACCATAGGAAGTCTTGAATTTCAGGTTGTCCCATAATTGCAATTCTGCAGAGAAGTTAGCGACGAATTTATGACTCCAGTGTTTGTCGCCCGGCAAAGAAAGTTTGGCAATCGGGTTGGACATTTCACCGAATTCGCCCGGGATGCTGAAAAGTTTTCCGTTGCGTGGGTCATATACAGGCGTGTACTCTGCCGTTGTACCGTATTTGTCGAACTGGGCTTTTATCGCTTCTTCTGTTTCGTCGTACACGTTCAGTATGGGAGACAGGGCGAGTGCCGATCCCAATGGTGTGCCCCAGGTAGAGTTATCATCAAAATTCGTACTTTTAATGCGGGCATAAGAGAGGTTGGAAGTCACCTTCAGGCTGTTTAGCCAGTTACGTTCTTTCGATTCGTCGAAGAGGGTGTACTGTGTATTGCTGCGCAGTGTCAGACGTTCGTAGTTGGAACGGTCGAAGTTACCTCCCACGATACCGTCTTGTGTGTAGAAGCCCAGAGAAAAGAGGTAATTTACTTTTTCGCTCGCACCACTCACACTCACTTGGTGGTTCATCATCGGAGCATTGTTGTTAAATACTTCGTCTTGCCAATTAGTGCCTTGACCGTAAGAGTATGGGTCACTGAATTTTGGGGCGATACCTGCATTGATCGCACCTTCATTGATCATGAGTGCGTATTCCGAAGCATTCAGTACGTCCCGTTTTTTCCAGGCACTCTGCCAGCCGTACGAAAAGTCGTAAGTTACTTTCGTTTTGCCGATCTTGCCGGTTTTGGTGGTAACAAGGATAACACCGTTGGCGGCACGTGCACCGTAGACAGCTCCGGAAGCGGCATCTTTCAATACTTCGATAGAAGCGATATCATTCGGATTCAGGTAGTCCAGCCCACCTTCAAGCGGCATACCGTCTACAATGTAAAGAGGATCGGCGGCTCCGTTCTCGGTACGAATGGTACCTACCCCACGTACGCGGATTTGTGCAGCGGCACCCGGCTGACCGGAAGAGGATGTAACGGTAACACCGGAAGCTAAACCTTTCAGAGCATTGTCCATACGTACCGGGGCTGTGGAGGCCAGATCATCAGCGGATACTTTGGCGATAGAGGCCGTCACAACGCTTTTCTTCTGGACGCCATAACCCACTACTACCACTTCGTCCAATGTCTCGGAGTCTTCCTGTAGGACAATTTTAATATCTTTATGCCCTTTTACCGCAATTTCCTGTGACTTGAATCCTATATAAGAGATGGAAAGAATAGCGTCGGCGGGTGCCGATAATGTGAAAGTACCGTTGAAATCGGTGATTGTACCTGTGGAAGTATTCCCTTTCACAACCACATTTACTCCGGGCAGAGGTTCGTTGTCCGTACCACTTACCACCGTACCTTTTATCTGTATATTCTGTGCATATACAGCAGCTAAGGTGAAGCTTAATAGAAATAAAACTGATAATAACTTTTTCATGAGTTTTACTAAATTAAGATTAACTATACTCTTTTTATGTTCGCAACCGAACGATGCAAACATAAGGCTAAATGGTATACGGCTTGATAAATTATGTTATTCATAAATACGTCAAACCGGGAAAAAAAATACGCTATCAATACGTCAGATTATAGTAACGTACTGATAACTAGGAAATAAATGGTACGTTCGTTTGATACGTCACAACAACAGATTCAGAAAAATAATCAGTTTCCGAATCTGTTGTTGTGACTATTTGTGTCAGAGGTAGTTGCTTAAGTAATCTGTCAAACTGTCTTCCCGTTCCAGACTGAACTTCTTGCGCAGACGATACCGGATCGTCTCTACCCCCCGGACGGAGATATTCAGAAGCGGTGCTATCTCTTTGGTAGAAAGGTTCATTTTCAGATAGGCGCACATCATGCGTTCATTGTTGGAGAGATCGGGGTGCTTGGCATGAAGTCTCTTCATGAAATTATTATGGATCAGGTCGAACTGGTCTTCGATTCGCTTTAATACTTCGTCACTCTGGATGTTGGAATCAATTTTGCTGTTGATCAGTATGAGCTGCTGTTTGCTTTCACGGGAGCCTTCGCCTTTCAACATGGCGGATACTTTGGCTATTTCTGACTTAATCTCGGTCAGCATCTCGTTCTTGCGTACGAAGTTTATCATCAGGTTGGCCATTTCCTGACTTTTGTGTTGCAGGTCATGCTCCAGCTTTTCTTTTTCCAGTTGCATGATCTGTTTTTCGTTCCGGGCTTTTTCTTCTTCGTATTCCTTTTCCATCTCAAACAGTTCTTTGTCTTTTTCTACAATGGCCTGTTGCTTTTTACGCTTCACACGCATATCGTCCCATCGATAAACACCCCACATACCGAAGAGAGCCAGAACGATGTAGCAGATGTAAGCCATTACGCTGCGATACCATGGCGGGAGTATGCGGAATGATATTTCATCGGAAGAGGAAGTACCATCGGGGAAAAGGGCCTTGATTTCAAATATATATTCGCCTTCGGGCAGATTACTGTATTCCTTGGTGCGTGCAACGGTGAAGTCCGACCATTCTCCTTTGTTCAGACGATAACGGAAATGGGTGTCGTCACTCAGAATTAAAGAAGAAAGCTCATATTCGAAACGGATGGAATTCAGTGCATAGTCGATAGACAGTGCAGGTTTTCGCTTCAGGAAATTGGCCGTATACACCAGTGAGTCTTTGGGATAAGACAGATACATATTCTTTATATATAAGGAGTGACTGCGGTCTTGTTGCTCTCTGACAGCAGGAATGCTGAAAAGGGCGAAACCGTCTTCGTTAGGAATAACCAGCAATGAATCGGACAGGGGAATGATGGCCTCGAAATTGAGCACCGACTCTATCTTGGGTTGTCGGATAGGATTGATGCTGGTATTAGCCCCTTTCTTATAAGTTCCCAGATTGGCGATACATATTTCATAAGGGCTTAAGCTGATGAGATGGTCATTGTATTCCAACAGACGTGAATAGGTTGCCGTACCGTTCAGAAGATTGTTCATATCCGGGTAGGGTTCCATGATATCTTTATGGATGTTGTGTTTATAGATACCGGACGGTGTGGCAAAGTAGATACGACCTTTAATTTTTGCGGGGTATATATGATTTCTTGAAGGAAAGCCGTCTTTGGTATCATAATCTTTCACGCTGGTGACCTTCGTCAGATTTTCGGATAACTTGATACGGGTAATATGGTCTGCGTTATACATCCAGATAGTTCTTGCATCCTCTTGTTCGAAGAGACGGCTGGAATCGTTCAATCCTTCGATTTTGCAGACGACACGCCACTCTCCATCTGTTTTTTCCACTAGAAAAATGCCGTTGTATACACCAATGTACATCAGGCCTTTACGATCCATGACCTGCTGACAGCACCATGCGCCGGTGATGTCCGTCACTCGTTTCATTCCGTTGTCCTGAATCAGGAAAATTCCCCGGTCGTGCAGGCAGAAAAGTTCGTCTCCTATATGGCAGAGGTTCCAGACCTGGCCGCTTGACTGCGGAACGGGACGGATATCGGGCAGGTTACCGTCCGATTGCACCGGATAGGAAGTGTAGTATAAACCACGGTTAGTACCTAAATAAAGAGAACCGTCTTTTACTGCTGCCGTATATCCCGCTCCATAAGAGTAGGGGTATGAATATAGATTCGTAAAGGGAGAAGTGAGGCAGACATAGTCAATGCCGCTATCCAGTCCTGCCCAAAGATTGCCGAAAGTATCAAAAGCAACGGAAAGAACTGTGTTATTGTGAAGTCCGTTATTCTCATTGAAATATTTGAGCTTCATGGTTTTGCAGTCAATCAGCATCAGGCCTTTATGAATAGTACCCAATGCAATCTGGTCATTTTTTGCCGCCACGCAGAATACTTCATTTTCGCGCATGAAGTTTTCGGCACCGGTAACGAATGGTTCCATTGTGCGTCCGTCACAATAAAACAATCCATTATAGGCAGTTACCACAAGTACGCCGCTTTTATAAGGTATAATGCCGCGAATGCGTTTTGATGCCAGGTCTTCCGCACCCTGTAACGGGAAAGGGGTATTGCCTACCAATACCCATACTCCCCGGTCGGTTCCGATATACAAGATACCCTTTATCATGCTCGAACAGTCAATCTTGGCATCCGTCTCGATGGCGGTATACTTACCGTTCAGATATTTCACTATACGGCTGTCTCCCTGAAAGTACATGATATTATCTGCTTCGTGAATGTTCCATACATTGCCAAGATAGCGGCAATCATCTTTCAGCGTATCCGACATACAGTAATATTTTAAACTGCCGTCCCTGCCCGGTTCATAATAGCCGAACTCATTGATTCCTCCTGCATAAATCCGGTTATGAGCGGTAGATACCAAAACAGAACGCACATCTGAAGTATTGTTCAGCGGGAAAACGTTCCACATATTGCCGTCGAATTGCAACATACCGTTCTTGTTGGCAAAAAATACCCATTTATCATCGTAAGGTGCTATCTCCCATGTCTGAGCGCCTTTGCCATAGAGGTTCTTATCGAAGTTGATAATGAAACTGTTCCAATTGGCGAAGGTTTCAATAAAAGGTAAAAAGGAAAATAAGAGAAACAGATTGCGTATCAGGTGTTTTTTCATACGTATTAATCATTTTATTCTACAAAAATAATGTTTATTTTCAATGTAGCCTCTTAATGCTGATTTTTATGTGCCGATTTTTAATAATCCGTTCAACAATGTTTGGGTGAAATCTGTTGCTTTTCATTATCTTTGTCTTTCATAAAAACAATAATTTAAAAAAATATGAGTATCGAATTAGGAAAATTCAACCAGCTCGAAGTGGTAAAGGAAGTCGATTTCGGTTTATATCTCGACGGAGGAGATGAAGGGGAAATCTTGCTGCCCACCCGTTATGTACCCGAAGACTGTAAGGTAGGGGATATGTTGAATGT
>OGKR01001778.1_pt1 | contig 13851 bp, 11 predicted proteins | sample 1572431 | NCBI WGS metagenome assembly OGKR01 (sample SAMEA2582079, study PRJEB24529) | metagenome | biome: Human gut stool | place: China | collected 2011 | reverse complement strand
GATGACAGTCTTGCCGTCAGGTATAAGATTCTCATTGTGGCGTATAATCATTGCTATAAGCTCATTCGGCGGAAGATTAAGCTCTGCGATTGTTTTGCCGCACCAAGGATTATTCTTGTCGATATGTGTCTCTTCAAGCTGCTCATTGGATGTCGGTTCGTAAGCCGGAACGCTGAGTATTACATTGTCTCCGGCTCGTATTACTGTGTCACCGCGCGTTACAATATTCTCCTTGCCTCTTTTAATCATAATGGCGAGAGAGCCGGTTGGCATGTTGACTTCTTTGACCATTTTATTGACCCAGTTGTGTCCATCCGGTATGAACATTCGCATGAGCGTGATTGCGGATTCCTCCTGATAGTCGTTGAATGTCTTGCGGACATCGGCACTCTCATCAACCATGTCAAGCTTCTTTGAAGCCGCCGGAAGCAAGGTTCCCTGAATTGCAACAGAGAAGAGAGAAACCATGAATACGATATGAAAAAGGTCATAAGAGATATTGGCTCCGCTTGATATGACCATGATTGCAAACACGGATGATGCGGCACCTCTAAGACCTGCCCATGATACGAGCAGACACTGCCTGATACTTGATTTGAAAGGAAGCATGATTGCAAATACCGCAATAGGTCTTGCTATGAGTGTCAGAATTACAACTATCGCAAGTGCCGGAAGGATAATCTGTGGCATCCTGTGAGGGAAAGACAAAAGACCTAACAGGAAGAAAATAAGTATCTGTGCAAGGCTTGTTACTCCGTCAAAAAAAGGAATAAGGATATTTTTATTTTTGATTTTGCTGTTACCTATTATAATACCCATAAAGTATACGCTTAAATACTGGTTGCCACCGGCAAGCTCAGATGCTGCATAACAGAACAAAACGGCAGCTATCATGAATATCGTGTCAAGACCATCGGTGACTGCATTGGTTTTGGTGAGAATGAGTATGGTCGCTATCGCAAATACAATTCCCACAAGAGAACCGAATGTCAGTTGTGAAAAAATATTCCATGCTATGTTTCCGGTCTCACCTGCGCCTACAAGCCCGATTCCTATAACGGTAAGCATATAAGACATAGGGTCGTTGCTTCCACTCTCCATCTCAAGAAGAGAAGCTGTTCCGTCTTTTAAATTGAGCTTCTTCTGCCTGAGTATTGAGAACACACTCGCTGCGTCAGTCGAGGACAATACTGCACCGATTAAAAAACTCTCAGCCATTGAAAATCTAAGGACAAAATGGCACAAGACGGCTGTAACACCCGCTGTTATTGCAACGCCGGCAGTTGAGAGCAGGACGGCTCTTGCGGCTACAGGGCGCGCAAGCTTCCATTTGGTATTAAAACCGCCGTAAAACATGATGAATATGAGCGCTATTGAGCACACACGCTCGGCAAGCTCATAATTGTCAAAAGGTATCTTCACAATTCCATCGCTTCCGAAAAGCATACCGATAAACATGAATAATATTAAGGTAGGCATGCCGAACTTGTCGGAAAACTTGTTGGCGAGTATACATAAAAAAATAACCGCAGATACAACTAAAATACCGTAAATCATAGTGTTAATCCTCCGTCTCTGTAAGTATATATGTGTAATGGATTACACTTATGGGTAAAAGTATAACATTTGGGTGCAAAATATTCCAGTTAAAAAACTATTAAGAAATGTGCTGTGATAAAACAGTAAATTGTGCACATAAAAAAGTGCGAAGAAATGTAAAATTTTTATTAAAATGTTCTTGACATCTAATATGCGTTAGCATATACTAACAAAGGATTTAAGTTAGATATTACTAATTAACACAGAGAGTAAAGAAGGGATGATATGATGCCAATTACGATGATGAAGGATGGGGAGACAGGAGTTATTAAGAAGGTCGGAGGTAAGGAAGAGACCAGAAAGTTCTTGGAGAATCTAGGTTTTGTTGTCGGAGGTTCAGTCACTGTTGTGTCTGACATTGGAGGTAATCTTATCGTGAATGTCAAGGACTCAAGAGTAGCAATAGGCAAGGATATGGCATGCAGAATTATGGTATAGCCTTAATGCCTGTGCAGTATACATTAGCAATATCAATTTATATAGGAGGATTATTATGAAGACTTTGAGAGAGGTTGCTGTAGGTCAGACAGTCAAGGTCACGAAGCTTACAGGTGAAGGTCCGGTAAAGAGACGTATCATGGATATGGGAATTACCAAGGGCGTTGAGATTTATGTGAGAAAGGTTGCGCCTTTAGGTGACCCGGTTGAGGTAACTGTAAGAGGATATGAGCTTTCTCTGAGAAAAGAAGATGCACAGATGATAGAGGTTGAATAAATCTTTATTTTTTGACAATGAGTTAGAAATGACTAATAAAAAATAGTAATGTGCAATTTCAAATAGTACAGAGCAACAAAAAATAGCATTACATAATAAGAAGTAGATTGATAAAACTTAAGGGCAGCAAAATAATTAATCGGTTTTGCAACCTGTAAAAATATGAAAAAGATTATATGAGCTATGGAAAGCTTCGGGGAAAGCATGAAAATAAAAGCTCCATTAATATGCAGCCTGAGTTAATAGCTTATAAATAAGTGGAAAGGAAGTCTTAGCATGTCAATAAAAATTGCTTTAGCAGGTAACCCTAACTGCGGTAAAACAACATTGTTCAATGCACTGACAGGTTCTAACCAGTTCGTAGGAAACTGGCCGGGCGTAACAGTCGAGAAGAAGGAAGGAAAATTAAAGGGAGAGAAGGATGTCATCATCACTGACCTTCCAGGTATCTATTCACTTTCACCATATACACTTGAGGAGGTAGTTGCAAGAAATTATCTCATCACAGAGAAGCCGGATGCCATCATCAATATTATTGATGGTACTAATATCGAGAGAAACCTTTATCTTTCAACACAGCTGCTTGAGCTTGGTATCCCGGTTATCATGGCTGTAAATATGATTGATGTTCTTGAAAAGACAGGAGATAAGGTTCATCTTGATAAGCTTTCTAAGAAGTTAGGTTGTCAGGTCGTTGCTATATCTGCTCTTAAGGGAACAGGAATCAAGGAGGCAGCTGATAAGGCTGTAGCTCTTGCAAAGAGTAAGAAAGCAACACAGATTGTTCATGAGTTCCAGCCTGGCGTTGAGGCAGCAATCTCAGCTGTAGAGGATAAGCTCGGAGCGCAGGTTCCGGAGGAGCAGAAGAGATTTTTTGCAATCAAGCTTCTTGAGAAGGATGATAAGATTGGTGCAAGACTTCAGACTGTACCTGATGTATCAGCAGAGGTTACAGCTCTTGAGAATGAACTTGATGACGATACAGAGAGTATTATTACAAACGAGAGATACGTATACATATCATCAATCATAGGTGAATGTCTTACAAAGAACAAGAATAAGAAGCTCACAACATCAGATAAGATTGATAAGGTTGTAACTAACAGATGGCTTGCACTTCCTATTTTTGCGGTAGTTATGTTCATCGTATACTATGTATCCGTAACAACAGTCGGAACATGGGCTACGGACTGGGCTAATGACGGTGTGTTCGGAGATGGCTGGCATTTATTCGCAATCGGTTCTTCAGCATTTACAGATGACGATGAGCCTTATGTTGACGCAATGAATGTTGTATCGGGTTACCTTGAGAGCGTTGGCGCAGACGATGTACTTGAGGCAATCGACAGCGAAGCTGATGATTATGATGCGGCAGCAGCACAGGCAGCAGTTGACGAGGCACTCGCTTCGCTTGATGATTCATATACATTTACATACGGCGTTGAGGACGAAGAGACACTCAATGTCGAGGAGTTCGAGGCTACAGGCGCGGACGTAAAGAAAGCAGCACAGGTTCTCGCGGCAGCAGGCTATGAGGAGCCGGATCCTTCTGATTACGGTGTATGGGTTCCGGGTATTCCGGTACTGATCGAAAAGGGACTGGACGCAGTAAACTGTGTTGACTGGCTGAAGGGTCTGATCCTGGATGGTATCGTTGCCGGTGTCGGCGCAGTGCTCGGCTTCGTGCCGCAGATGCTGGTCCTGTTCCTGATGCTCGCCTTCCTTGAGGCCTGCGGCTACATGGCCCGTATCGCCTTCGTGCTCGACCGTATCTTCCGCAAATTCGGCCTGTCCGGCAAGTCCTTCATCCCGATGCTCATCGGCACCGGCTGCGGCGTTCCGGGCGTCATGGCTTCCCGTACCATCGAGAACGAGCGTGACCGCCGCATGACCATCATGACCACCTGCTTCATCCCCTGTGGCGCAAAGATGCCCATCATCGGCCTGATCGCAGGTGCTATGTTCGGCGGCTCTTCTCTGGTGGCTGTTTCTGCTTACTTCATTGGTATGGCTGCCATCATCTGCTCCGGTGTCATCCTGAAAAAGACGAAGCTGTTTGCCGGTGATCCCGCTCCCTTCGTTATGGAGCTGCCCGCTTATCATGTGCCTGCATGGGGCAACGTGTTGCGGGCAACGTGGGAGCGCGGCTGGTCCTTCATCAAGCGTGCTGGTTCCGTCATTCTGATTGCAACCGTCGCCATCTGGTTCCTGCAGGGCTTCGGCTTCGAGAACGGTGCGTTCGGCATGGTTGAGGATCAGGACAACTCCGTTCTGGCGGCAATCGCCACCAAGATCGCCTGGATCTTTGCACCTCTGGGCTTTGGCAACTGGAAAGCAACCGTCGCTTCCGTGTCCGGCCTGATCGCCAAGGAGAACGTCGTTGGTACCTTCGGCGTCCTGTATCACTTCGGCGGTGAGCTGTCTGAGAACGGCGATGAGATCTGGGCTGCGGTTGCACAGGATTACACTGCACTGTCTGCTTACGCCTTCATGATCTTCAACCTGCTGTGTGCTCCCTGCTTCGCGGCAATGGGTGCCATCAAGCGTGAGATGAACAACGGTAGATGGACCGCCATCGCCATCGGCTACATGTGCGCTCTGGCTTACTGCGTTGCGCTGGTCGTGTATCAGCTGGGCGGCATCATTTCCGGTGAGGTCGGCTTCAACTTCTTCACCATCGTTGCAGTCGTCATCCTGGTGGCCTTCATCTATCTGCTGGTCCGCCCCAACAAGTACACGGGCATCAATGAGGTCAGCATCGACACCAAGAAGCTCACGGCAAACAAGTAAATTGGTTCTGTTTTGAAAGGAGTGCATTGTTATGATGGAATTTCTGGCAGCAAACTTCAATCTGCCGACCATTATCGTAGCGGCGATCGTGTTCGGCTGTGTGGGCTGGATCACCTGGCACTCCCACAAGCACGGCGGCGGCTGCGGCGGGTGCTCCGGTGATTGCGGGCACTGCAACGGCGGCTGTCACTGAGGAAACCGCAGGGCGCGGGTCGAAAAGCAAATCGGCCCGCGCCCTTTTTTAGAAAAATAAAAGTTAGCTTTGGATAACATTTCCAGGCCTCTCCGGCAATGCGCTACCGTGCCGGAGAGGTTGAAAATCCCGATGAAAAGAGTGTGATAAGCATGGAACTGACACCGGCGCATCTGCGGTATCTGCTGGCGATCTATGAGGTGTCGCAGACCCATCTGGACATCTGCTCCCGCAGCATTGCGGAAAAGCTGAATGTGACCAAGCCCTCGGTGGTGCGGATCATGAACCTGCTGATGGACCACGGCATGATCGTCAAGGAGCACTACGGCAAGATCTACCTGACCGACCGCGGCATCTTTGTGGCCAGAGCAGTGAAGGAACAGCTGGAAACGGTGCTGGCAAACTTTCCGCCCGTGAAGATCGACCTGACCGAGGAGGAGCGCTGCACGGCCGCGCTGGCCCTGACCTCGGCACTGCCGGAGCGGGCCTTTACCGGCGCATACGACCGCATGTTCGGCCCGGACGCCAGCGAAGACACGGAGGCGGTATCGTGATCAACAAAAAACTGATCGCCTTTGACCGGGGTGCCATGCGCTTTGTGGGCGCAAATGTGGCGTTCCAGTGGCTGGGGATGCTCTGCAACATCATCTTTGTGCGGGCCGTTGCCCAACTGGTGGGAGCCGTCTTTGCGGGCGAGCTGACCCACGAGATGCTGCGGCAGGACTTTGTGCTCTGTCTGTTCACCATCCCGCTGCGGTATGTCTTCACCCTGCTGGCATCCAGCATGAGCGACTGCGCCTCCAAGGATGTCAAGCGCACCCTGCGCAGCAAAATTTATGAAAAACTCACACGCCTGGGTGCGGGCTACAGCGAGACCATCGCCACCAGTGAGGCCGTCATGCTGGCCAGCGAGGGCGTGGAGCAGATCGACACCTACTTCGCAAAGTATCTGCCCCAGCTGTTCTACAGCCTGCTGGCCCCGGTCACCCTCTTCGTGCTGCTGGTGGGCGTCCATGCGCGGTCGGCCATCATCCTGCTGTGCTGTGTGCCGCTGATCCCCATGTCCATTGTGGCGGTGCAGAAATTCGCCAAAAAGCTGCTGGACAAATACTGGGGCGAATACACCACCCTCGGCGACAGCTTTCTGGAAAACATCCAGGGCCTGACCACCCTGAAGATCTACCAGGCCGACGGCTGGAAGCATGAGGAGATGAACCGGCAGGCCGAGCGCTTCCGGAAGATCACGATGAAAGTGCTGACCATGCAGCTGAACTCCGTCACCCTCATGGACCTGATGGCCTACGGCGGTGCGGGGCTGGGCATCATCAGCGCGGTGGCGGCGTTTGCCAAAGGGCAGATCACCCTGACGGCGGCGCTGACCATCCTTCTGCTGGCGGCAGATTTCTTCCTGCCGCTCCGCCTGCTGGGCAGCTACTTCCACATCGCGATGAACGGAGCAGCCTCGGCAGAGAAGATCTTCCGTCTGCTGGCGGCGGACGAGCCTGCCGACGGCACACAGGAGGCAGGGGAGGATACCACCCTGAAGCTGGACCACGTGACCTTTGGCTACGAGAACGACCGCACGATCCTCCACGATGTCTCGCTGTGCATCCCGCAGGGCAGCTTCGTCTCGCTGGTGGGCGAGTCCGGCTGCGGCAAAAGCACCATTGCGGCCATTCTATCCGGTGCCCGCACCGGATACACGGGCAGCGTGACGCTGGGCGGTGTGCCGGTGCAGACGCTCCGGGAAGAGAGCCGCCTGCGCACCTTGACGGTCGTGCCGCACAATGCGGCAATCTTTAAGGGAACGGTCGGTTCCAACCTGCGGATGGCAGCGCCCGCTGCAGATGATGCCGCACTCTGGGCCGCGCTGGAAGAGGTGAACCTCGCCGCATTCTGCCGCAGCCAGCAGGGGCTGGACACCCCGCTGCATGAGGGCGGCTCAAACCTGTCCGGCGGGCAGCGCCAGCGTCTGGCCATGGCCCGTGCGCTGCTGCACGACTCGCCCATCTACCTCTTCGACGAAGCCACCTCCAATGTGGACGCCGAGAGTGAAAACGACATCATGGCGGCCATCCGCAAGCTGGCGGGGAAGAAGACGGTCATCCTCATCTCCCACCGCCTGGCCAATGTGGTGGACAGCGACTGCATCTACGTCATGGACGGCGGCCGCATCGCCGAGCAGGGAAAACACGAGGCCCTGCTGGCCGAAGGCGGCGTTTACAGCTGCCTGTACAACGCCCAGAAACAGCTGGAAGACCTTGGGGAGGTGAGCGCATGAACGCACCGAAAAAACGCAGTCCGTTTGCGATCGTCCGGCGGCTCATCGTGCTGGTCCGGCCGATGCTGCCTGTGATGCTGGCTGCCATCGCGATGGGTGTGGCGGGATACTTCTGCGCCACCTTCATCACCATCTTCGGCGGCTTCGGCCTGCTGGCCGCCGCCGGGCTGGAAAGCCCCATCCCCTCGGTGGGCACCGTCTTTGTCTGCATCTTAGTGTTTGCGCTGCTGCGCGGTGTGCTGCGGTATGCCGAGCAGGCATCCAACCATTATATCGCCTTCAAGCTGCTGGCCCTCATCCGCGATCGGGTCTTTGGAGCGCTCCGCCATCTGAGCCCCGCCAAGCTGGAGGGCCGCGACCGCGGCGACCTCATCAGCCTGATCACCGCCGACATCGAGCAGCTGGAAGTTTTTTATGCCCACACCATCTCGCCGGTCTGCATCGCGGTGGTCTGTGTCGTCGGCATGACCTGCTTCACGGCCCGGTATCATCTGCTGCCGGCACTGGTGCTGCTGGCGGGCTACCTGCTGGTGGGCGCGGCCCTGCCTGTGTGGTCGGCCAGACGCGGTGACAAAGCCGCCCGCGCCTACCGCCAGACCCTTGCCGACACCAACAGCTATATGCTGGAAAACCTGCGCGGCCTGCGGGATACGCTGCAATATCAGGACACCGCCAACCGCGCCGAGGGCATTGCGGCCCACAGCGAGGCGTTGGGGGAGAAGCAGAAGGCGTTGAAGTACCGTGAGGGCGTGACGGTGGGTGCCACCAACACCCTCATCCTGCTGACCGTCCTGGCCGTGCTGGGGGTCAGCCTCCATCTGGAACAGAGCGGTGCGCTGGATGCCAGCGGGGTGCTGGTCTGCACGCTGGCTGCACTGAGCTCCTTCGGCCCGGTGGTGGCGCTGGCCAACCTTGGCGCAAGCCTGACCCAGGTGTTTGCCAGCGCCGACCGTGTGCTGGACCTGCTGGACGAAGAACCGGTCACGGCCGACGTGACCGATGGGGCCGACACGGCCTTTGCCGGTGCCGAGGCCCGGAAGGTCCGCTTCGCTTACGCGGACGAGGAGGTCCTGCACGACCTGAGCCTGACCATCCCCGAACGGAAGATCGTGGGCATCACGGGCCGCTCCGGCAGCGGAAAATCCACCTTCCTGCGGCTGTTGCTCCGCTTCTGGGATGTTTCCAGCGGCAGCATCCGCTTTGGTGCGGAGGACATCCGCCGCGTGAATACCGCTGCACTGCGGGCACAGGAGAGCCTTGTGACGCAGGAGACGGAACTGTTCGACGACACCATCGAGAACAATATCAAAATTGCCCGGCGCGATGCTACCCGTGCCGAGGTAGAAGCGGCCTGCAAAAAGGCGGCGCTGGACGGCTTCATCCGGAAGCTGCCCAAGGGCTACGATACCCCCGTGGGCGAGCTGGGCGGTGCCCTCTCCGGCGGCGAGCGCCAGCGCATCGGCGTGGCCCGCGCCTTCCTCCACGATGCACCCTTCCTCCTGCTGGACGAGCCGACCTCCAACCTCGACAGTCTGAATGAGGGCATCATCCTCAAGGCGGTGCGGGACGAGTGCAGGGAAAAGACCGTTCTGCTGGTCTCCCACCGCAAGTCCACCATGGCCGTGGCCGATGTCAGCTTCTCGGTCGAGAGCGGCCGGCTGAGCTGAAGAATAGCATGAAAAAACGCCCCGAACCGTGACGTTCGGGGCGTTTTTATGTTCGGGATCAGCCGTTCTGGATGGCCTTCACGATCTTCTTGGCAATGTACTTGTGGCCGGAGACGGTGGGGTGGCCGTCCAGCTCCGTCTGAGCGTAGGGCACCGCCACGTAGTCGATGTCATAGACCTCGGCGAGCTGCTTCTGGAACTTGTTGAGCTTGTTGAAATAATTACTCCAGCTGGGCAGCAGGGGAACGGGGTTGGTGGCACCGATGAGCAGGATCTGTGCGTCCGGGTTCAGGGCGCGGACGGTCTCGACAACGGAGCGGATGTTCGCAGTGCTGACGGGGTAGGCGTTGGTGCAGATCTTGCTCATGCCGGAGGTGACGAGGTTCCACACCGCGTCCGTCTCACTTTTGGTGAGCTTGAGCTTCTTCATGCTGGCCTGGAAGGCGGCCCTGGTCTCCGGGTCCTTGCTGCGCAGGTTGCCGCTCAGCACGATGGAGGCGAGGTCTTCGCTCTTCCAGTTGGTGGCGTTGCCAATGGCAACGACCGTGGGCACGAAGGCATCATTGGAGCCCATCTGGATGGAGATGATGTCGGCCTCCTTGAGGTACTCCACGATCTCCGGGTAATCGTACTGGCAGCCGGAGAGCGTGTTCATCTCGCTCATCTTGCCGGTCTTGACCAGCTCGACGAGGTCGGCGCTCATCAGGCCGGGCAGGCCGAGGTTGATGGCGTGGTCGCGGTCCAGACCGAGGGTCTGAGCGACCTGGCCCACATAGCAGGTATCCGGGTAGCCCTTGAAGTTGTAGGAGACGTCCACACCCATCAGGTTGTGGGAGTACTGCACGTTGGTCAGGCCGACACCGGCGCAGATGCTGTCGCCCAGTGCAACATACAGGGGCTGCTTTTCCTCTTCGGGTTCCGCCGTTTCGTCGGCGGCTTCGCCCTCGGTGGTCTCAGGCTTCTGTTCTGCGGCGGGCTTGCGGAAGAGGGAGTTCTCCTCTTCTTCCACAGCCTCTGCGGCAGCGGGTTCGGGTTCAGACCCGGTCAGCGGCTCTTCTGCAAAGGCAGAGATGCTGAACCCGGCAAAGAGCATAGCCGCCGAAAGGGCAAGGCTGATGAGTTTTTTCTTCATGGGGACAGGGACTTCCTTTCTATCAGTAATCGCGGGAGGTGATCTCCGTTTCGAGCTTGCGGTAATCGAACTTGCCCACAGGGGTCATGGGCATGGCGTCGAGGAACTTGTAGCCCACGGGCTGGACGTATTCGGGCAGCTCCTCGGCGCACATCTGGCGCAGCTCCTTGATGATCTGGCGCTTTTTGGCGGAAGCAGCGGCCTCCGGCTTCAGCACCACAAAGACGAAGGGCAGGCGGCCCTGCACATGGTCCTTGTCGGTGCAGCCCACCACGGAACACTGGTGGACGGCGGGGTGCTGGCTGATGACGTTTTCGATCATCGAGGGGAAGACCTTGAAGCCGTCGTGGCGGATGATGAGGCGTTTGATGCGGCTGTCGAGGTAGACGAAGCCGTCCGCATCCATGTAGCCCACGTCGCCGGTGTGGGCCCACACCGTGCCGTCTTCGTGGGTGCGCAGGATGTTCGCGGTCTCTTCGGGCTTGCCGTAGTAGCCCTTCATCATGGAGGGGCTGCAGATGCACAGTTCGCCCCGCTCGCCGATGGGCAGTTCCTTGGTGGTGCCTGGCTCAAACACCGACACAAGGGTGTTCACCATGGGGATGCCCACGCTGCCGGGCTTGGTGATGGTGCCGGCGGCGATGGTGGCAGCGGAGGAGACCTCCGTCATGCCGTAGCCCTTGGCAAGGGGGTACTCCACGTTGTGGGCAGCAAGGAAGTCGTTCACCGCCTTTTCTGCGCCGATGGAGATAGAGTCGCCGCCGGCAGCGTAGTTGCGGATGAAGGACAGATCCTTGTTTTTCAGCTTGGGGTCAGCGGCCATCTGCTGGTAGTGAGAAGGCACACCGAACATGTGTTCGGGCTTGTGCTTCAACAGAAGGCTGCCGAGCTTGGCGGGGTCCAGATTCGGGACGATGACGACCTTCAGCCCCAGGGCCAGCGGCATGTGGACGCCGCAGGCGTAGCCATAGGCGATGAAGGGGGGCATGACGTTTAGGAGCGTCTGCCCCTTCCGGAACAGGGCATGCCATGCGGCAAACTGCTGCGCGATGGCGTTGAAGTTCCGGTCCGTCAGCATGACGCCCTTGGGGGAGCCGGTGGTGCCGCCGGTGTGGACCACCACACAGGCATGGTCGGGGTCATAGGGTTCGCCGGATGTGCTGGCGTCCTGCCCGTTTGCGATGAACTGCTTCCACATCAGGGTATTGGAGTCGTACTTGTTGCGGTCGGGATTGGAGACCTTGTAGCCGATGGCCAGCGGCAGGGGCAGCGAGTCGGCCGGGGAAAGCACAATGACCCGCTCCACATGGGTGCGCCGGGCGGCCTGACGGCAGCGGTCATACACCACGTTCAGGCAGATCAGCAGATGAGAATCCACTTCCTCGATGTACTCATGGATGCCGTCGGCGCTGTACCGGGGGTCCACCAGATTCAGGGTCGCACCGATGCGGTCGGCGGCGTAGAACGCATAGATGACCTCAGGGGTCATCACGCTGACCACGGTGATGATATCACCCTTTCGGACGCCTGCCGCCCGGAAGGCAGCAGCGGTCTTCTTGGTGTTCACGATGAGGTCTGCATAGGTGAACTTCCGGCCATAATATTCAAGGGCCGTTTCCGACAGGCGGTTCTTGTTCTGCTGCCGGACAAAGTCGAAAGCAGAACATTCCGGCATCGGCTGGTCGATGTAATTGGGGTCGTAATATTTGAGCCACGGGCGAGCCTGTGACGCATAGAGAACCTTGCTGGTCGTTGTCATAAAACCTATCCTTTTGTTAAAAATTGTACAATGCGTTCGTTGCTATTGTAGTAAAGACACCGGCAAAAGTCAAGAAACAAAGGGTGAACAATGCCCCAACAGCCTAAAAGATTTGAGAGAGTTTACAATTCGCGGATCCACTGTGCGGCTTCGGCCGCATTGCAGAGCACGAAGTGATTGGGCCGCAGCTCCTGCCACTGCGGGGGATCGGCGGTGTAATCGTGCATGGCGGGGTCGTAGACCAGCAGCTTTTTCTTCCGCTCCAGCCGGGGATTCGGCATGGGGATGGCCGAAAGCAGGCTGCGTGTATAGGGATGGATGGCGTGATTCACCAGCTCTTCGGCGTCGGCCAGCTCCACGATGTCGCCCTTGTGGATGACGGCGATGCGGTCCGAAATGTACCGCATGACCGAGAGGTCGTGGGCGATGAACAGGTAGGTGATGCCGCGCTCCTTCTGCAGGCGGCGCAGCAGGTTGAGCACCTGGGCGCGGATGGACATGTCCAGGGCGCTGATGGGCTCATCGGCCACGATGAATTCCGGCTCCACGATCAGCGCACGGGCAATGCCGATGCGCTGCCGCTGGCCGCCGGAAAATTCATGGGGGAACCGGGAGGCAAATTCCGGCAGCAGGCCCACATCCAGCAGAGCCTGCCGCACGTTTTCTTCCCGCTGGGCGGCGGAGAGGTCGGGCCGCACGTTCTGCAGGCCCTCGCCCACGATGTAGCTCACCTTGGCGCGCTCGTTCAGCGAGGACTGCGGGTCCTGAAAGATCATCTGGATCTCTTTGATGATCTGCCTGTCCAGCTGGCGGGAAATTCTGCCGTTGATCTTCTGGCCCTTATAAAGGATCTCGCCGCCGGAGGTGGGCAGAATGCGCAGGATGGCGCGGCCAATGGTAGTTTTGCCGCTGCCGCTTTCGCCTACAAGGCCGAAGGTCTCGCCCTTATAAATTTTAAAGTTGGCATCCTGCACAGCTTCATATGCTTTTTTGCCGGAGCCGTAGGTTACGTTCAGGTGGTTCACTTCCACAAGAACTTCACGTTCATTTTCCATCTTACAGCCCCTCCTCTCGCAGCATTTTTACCGCAGCAGGCGGCTCGATCTTGGGTGCCCGGGGGTCCAGCAGCCATGTCTTGGCCTTGTGGGTGGGGGATACGGTAAAGTAAGGCGGGCGCTTGACAAAATCGATCTTCAGCGCCTGCGGGTTGCGGGGCGCAAAAGCATCGCCGCGAATTTCCGCAAACAGGTTTGGCGGTGTGCCCACGATGTTGAACAGGTCCTCGCCCTTCACGCCCATCTGGGGCATACTGGAAAGCAGTGCCCATGTATAGGGGTGGCGGGGATCGTAATAAATTTCGTCAGCAGTGCCGATCTCCACGATATCGCCTGCGTACATCACAGCCACGCGGTCTGCAATGTTTGCCACAACGCCCAGATCGTGGGTGATCATGACGATGGTCAGATCGTACTTGAACCGCATTTCCTTCAAAAGCTGCAAAATCTGGGCTTGAATGGTCACGTCCAGTGCGGTGGTGGGCTCGTCGCAGATCAGAATTTTGGGGCTGCAGGCCACCGCAATGGCAATGACCACACGCTGGCGCATGCCGCCGGAGAACTCGTGCGGGTACTGCTTAAAGCGCTTTTCCGGGTCAGAGATGCCCACATCCCGCAGGTATTCCAGCGTTTTTTCCTTGGCGGCAGCACCCTTTAAGC
>OGKR01001775.1_pt1 | contig 13915 bp, 8 predicted proteins | sample 1572431 | NCBI WGS metagenome assembly OGKR01 (sample SAMEA2582079, study PRJEB24529) | metagenome | biome: Human gut stool | place: China | collected 2011 | reverse complement strand
ATGTATCTGTAGAACAGGTACTGAATAAAATAGAGGAGACGTCCGACTATGTTTTCCTTTATAATGATAAAACAATTCAGAAGAATCGTATTGTTTCTGTGAGAAACAATTCAGGTAAGATCCTGGATATTCTTGATGAGGTATTTAAAGGAACCAACATTACTTATACAGTGGTTGATAAGCAGATTATCTTGTCTACCAATAAATTGAATGTAACAGAGCAAGATCCGACTATTCAGGTAAAAGGTACAGTGAAAGATACAAAAGGAGAACCTTTGATCGGAGTGAATGTGAAAGTAAAAGGAACAACTACCGGTGCTATTACAGACTTCGACGGAAACTTTCAGATTCAAGCTAAAAAGGGAGCGGTATTGGAGATCTCTTATATTGGATATGCTTCTCAAGAGGTGAAGGTTACAGATAATAAATCGCTTTCCATTGTGATGACGGAAGATACCAAAGTCTTGAATGAGGTTGTTGTAACGGCTTTGGGCATTAAACGAGAAACTAAGTCTTTGACATACAATGTGCAGCAGATTGGCGGCGACGAAGTGGCAAAGGCGAAAGATATGAATGTGATGAGCAGTCTTGCCGGTAAGGTGGCGGGTGTGAATATCAATGCAAGTTCATCCGGTATTGGAGGCGGTGCCCGTGTGGTAATGCGTGGTACGAAGTCTATATCAGGTAATAACAACGCTCTATATGTAGTAGATGGAGTTCCTTTGGCTAATATATCAGGTGAACAACCTGACGATCAGTATACGGGTGCCGGACAATCCGGTGACGGATTGGCTAACTTCAACGCTGATGATATAGAATCAATTTCAGTACTTAGCGGATCGGCCGCCGCTGCACTATACGGTTCGGCTGCTGCCAATGGTGTGGTACTTATCACAACGAAGAAAGGAGCTGTAGATAAAACCAGATTGACTTACAGTAATAATTCAACCTTCTATTCACCATTCCGATTGCCGGAATTCCAGAATACGTATGGTTCGGAAACTGGAGAGTGGTATAGTTGGGCATCTAAATTGTCATCTCCTACCGATTATGAAGTTAAAGATTTTTTTCAGACAGGTTACAATGTAGCAAACACTGTAAGTCTGACTACAGGGACACAAAAAAATCAAACCTATGTATCCGTAGGTGCTGTGAATGCCCGGGGTATCATTCAGAATAATGACTTGGACAGATATAATTTCTCTGTTCGTAACACGACCTCTATGCTGAATGATAAACTGACGATGGATTTAAGTTTTATGTATTCTAATGTAAAGGAACAGAATATGTTGTCGCAAGGAGAGTATGCCAATCCATTGGTTCCCGTTTATTTATTTCCTCGCGGTGATGATTTCTCGAAATATCAGTATTATGAACGATATGATGTAGACCGTAACATAAAAACACAGTTTTGGCCATTGAAAGAAAATGGATTATCCATGCAGAATCCTTACTGGATTACGAACCGGAATATGTATACCAACAAGAAAGACCGTTTTCTGGCAAGCGGTTCACTAAAATATACGATAACAGATTGGTTGAATGTTTCCGGACGCGTGAAACTGGATAAGGAAACTATCAACTCGGAAAAGAAAATGTATGCTTCCACTTTGAATGTGATTGCTGAAAACTCGGATAAAGGAGCATACGTGCAATCGAACAAGAATACCAGTCAGATATATGCGGATGCCATGTTGAATATCAATAAATATTTCTATCACGACACATGGAATCTGACAGCATCTTTAGGTGCCAGTTTATTGGATTTGGATTATAAGGAGCTTAATTTTGGAGGAGGATTACTGACCATTCCTAATCTGTTTACTTCTAACAATGCGAATGTTTCCGGTAAATTAACCTATAAAAATACGAACTATCACGACCGTACCAATTCTTTATTCGGAACATTCTCATTAGGATATAAGGGCATGGTTTATGTAGACGGTTCGTTACGTAATGACTGGATATCTGCTTTGGCAGGAACAAACCATTCTTCCATATTATATCCTTCTATCGGTGCTTCAGCAATTCTGACTAATATGTTTACAATGAAATCTAACATTCTTTCTTATGCAAAGGTTCGCCTTTCATATAGTGAGGTGGGTAATGCACCGGAAAGATTCAGAGCTATCACTACGTACGCAGTGTTGGGAGGATTGAATACCACTTCTTATTTCCCGATAAAAGACCTTAAACCGGAGAGAACTCATTCATGGGAAGGAGGATTTAATTTAGGTCTGTTTGATAATAAACTGACACTGGACGTGACAGCTTATAAGACATATACGGAGAATCAGCTCTTCAGTCCGGAAATTTCTACAACAACCGGATATTCTAAATTATATGTAAATGCAGGTAAAGTAACGAATAAAGGTATTGAGTTAGCTCTTGGCTTTAAACAGAATATAGGGCCTGTAGATTGGAAAACCACTTTACTATGGTCGCTCAACAGAAACCGCATTGACCAATTACTCCCTGAATATACAAATGAAGAGTTGGGAGTGACAGTACATCTCGACGAAATGGATGTCTATTCGTTAGGCGGTGCCAAACAACGGCTAACAGTAGGGGGCTCTATGGGAGATGTATATGTGAATACAATGAGAACTGATGAGCATGGACATATCTGGATGAATTCAATGACAGGTGCATTGGAAACAGATAAGAATAATTATGTCTATGCCGGTAATACCAATCCGAAATATACTCTTAGCTGGAGAAATGAATTTAATTGGAAAGGAATCAGTCTCGGATTTATGTTGAATGCCCGTGTAGGTGGTATCGGAGTTTCTGCCACTCAAGCTGTAATGGACTATTATGGAGTGTCTAAGACATCCGCAGAAGCGCGGGATAATGGTGGCGTGAAAGTAAACGGTCAGATGATTGATGCCCAGACATGGTATCAGACTATCGGAGCTAATGGTACAGGTTATGTAGGTTCTATGTATGTATATAGTATGACGAATGTTCGTTTGGGAGAATTGACATTGGGATATGATATTCCGATCAATAAATGGTGTAAATGGATTTCTGGATTGAATGTGTCCTTTGTAGGGCGTAATTTATGGATGCTATATTGTAAGGCTCCATTTGACCCGGAATCTACCGCAAGTACAGGTACTTATAACCAGGGTATGGACTATTTCATGCAACCGAGTTTGAGATCGATGGGATTTTCTGCAAAGATTTCTTTCTAATTGGATAACCTTTAAAAAAAATAATGATGAACATACGTAAGTTTTTTAAAGTAAGGAACTACTACTTACTCCTTGGAGTAATCATGATAAATGTAGGTTGTACGAAGAATTTTCTGGAGTACAATACCAATCCTAATGAAGCAACCGATGAGATGACGGATTGGGATAATGTGAGAACTGGTTCTCTTCTTTTACAGATGGAGCAGAACGTACTGGTGGTAGCACAACCGGGACTTAATATCGGTTCGGACAGATATCAGACTGTGGAAGTGATGGGTGGAGATGGCTATGTCGGCTATTTTGGTTTTCCTGCTCCCAGTATCAATTCTGCCGGTCGTTACAATTGGGATAAAAGAAGTTGGTATGGTGATATGTTCACTACCAATTACCTGACGACTATGAATGCCTGGCGTGAAATAAGAAAAGCGATTAACAATGACGAAGATCCCCGGTTTTCTATGGCGCAGATTCTGAAAGTAGCGGCAATGCACCGTGTGACAGATACCTATGGGCCTATTCCTTATTTGAATTTTGGAGTTTCAAAAGAAGTGCCTTATGATTCGCAAAAGGATGTTTATTACAGATTCTTTGAAGAATTGGATGGAGCTATCAATAACTTGGATAGTTATGCTGCATCCGGAAGTAAAGTTTTGTCATCATGGGATTGTGTGTTCAACGGTGATGTTACATCTTGGATAAAGTTTGCCAATTCACTTCGTTTGCGTCTTGCATTGCATCTTGCCTATGTGGATGAAACAAAGGCAAAAAGTGAAGCCCAACTGGCTATTGGCAATAGTTATGGATTGATGAATGTGAAGTCTGATTTAGCAGAACTTCAGCATATTACTCCGATAGCGATTTATGAAAGTCCTCTGTATATTCTGAAAGGATGGGATGATATTTGTATGGGAGCGACGCTGGATTCATACATGAATGGTTATCAGGATCCACGACTTTCTGCTTACTTCGAGGCAGGTACGGGTGGAAAATATCGGGGTATAAGAGCCGGAATGTCAAAGGACGTAAGTAAGGATAAATATATAACAGGAATCTTTGCCGAACCACAGGCAACTGCTACTTCCAATGTAGTGTGGATGCGTTCATCTGAATCATATTTCTTGTTGGCGGAATATGCTTTGCGTTGGGGAACGAATGCCGATGCTAAAAAGTATTATGAAGATGGAATAAGAATGTCTTTTGATGAACATGGTGTATCAGGAGCTGACGCGTATCTGACAAGAACTGCGGCGGGTGGATATGTGCCTGCCAATTATGAGGATCCGGTGACATCATCTCATTCCATGGATGCTTTGGGGACTGTTTCTATCGCTTGGGATGAATCGGGAGATTTTAAAACAAATCTGGAACAAATCATTACTCAAAAGTACATTGCTCTTTATCCGGTGGGACAAGAGGCATGGACAGAGTTCCGCCGTACCGGTTACCCGAAAGTATTTCCGGTTGTTGTGAACGAAAGTTCCGGAGGTTCTGTAGACACAAATATACAAATCCGCAGATTACCTTATCCGGAATCGGAATATAATACGAATAGAACAGAGTTGGATAAAGGCATCACACTTTTAGGTGGCGTAGATAACCCGGGTGTCAGATTGTGGTGGGATGTGCCTAATAAATAATTGGTTACTTAAATAATGCAAAATATGAAAAGAAATTATGTATATTTTTTGTTCACCTGTCTCTTGACATTTGTTGTGAGTGGTTGTGATACGGATATTGAACCGGAAGTTATACAGGCGGCTAATACTTATAATGAAGAATATTATCAGAACCTGCGTGAATATAAGAAAACAGATCATGCTATTTGTTTCGGCTGGTATGCCGGTTATACTTCAGAAGCATCTCCTTCGCAGGGACTTCATTTCATTGGTTTACCGGATAGTCTGGACATCGTCAGTCTGTGGTCAGGTATTCCTTCCAACAATCCGGCTTATGTAGAAACTAGTTATTATAACGAGCGTTATTTGCCGACTGCTTATGAGGAAATGAATTATATCCGTACAGTAAAGGGGACTCGCGTTGTGATGTGTACGATTTGCCGTATTGGAAGTACGGAGTTTCCTAAAACCGACGCAGGTATCGAGGCTTATGCTTTACATCTTGTGAGATGTGTGTTGCGTAACGATCTGGATGGTTTGGACTTGGACTACGAACCGGAAGGCGACTGGTTGCAAAATGATAACTTTACAAAGTTTATAAAGGTATTGGGAAATTATTTCGGTCCTCAATCGGGTACAGGCAAATTATTAATTGTTGACTTCTATAATCAGCTGCCTCCTAAGGAAACAGAACCTTATGTCGATTATTTTGTACGACAATGTTACACCACCGGTAGTGCTCAAAGTTTGCAATCTAAATTTGACCAGCTTAGCAGCTGGTGTCCTCCTGAAAAATTCGTTGCTACGGAACAAATGGGATGGTACTGGCAGAATGGTGGAGTCGAATTTACGGAAGCCGATGGAAATAAAGTAGATTCATGGGGCAATCCAATCTATTCTGTAATAGGTATGGCACGCTGGAATCCTACACAAGGACGAAAAGGCGGATTCGGCGGATATTATTTTGAATATGAATACAATACCACTCGTCCTGCTAATCAGGCTATAGGTGATAAAGAGAAAGCCGCTATTCCTTATTATAGCCTTCGACGTGGTATTCAGGAACAAAATCCTGCCGGAAAGCCTGTACAACAGTCTACTAAACAAGAAACGGAAGAAGAAAATGGATGAATTTTAAATTTGTATGCAAGGTATGAAAACATTGAATAATATAAAAAAGATATGGGGAGCTGCTTTGATAGGAATAGCTTCTTTTATGCTGCAGGGATGCCAGGAAGCCGCTCAAAAAGGTGACGGGTTGTTAATGACCGGAACATCTTCGGATAGATTGGTAAAGTTTGCCATTGATGGATTTCCATCTGCGTATGCTGTTTCTGTGACTTCAACTTCTCGCGTTGAATCGGATATTCAGGTGAATCTGGCTGTTGATGCAAGTCTGGTTGATACTTATAATGAGGAAATGGGAACCAATTATTATCCCATTCCGGATAAATCATATACATTTGAAAATCCGGAGGTTACTATTTCAGCAGGACAGGCAATTTCTTCTGCTGCCTCTCTTTCAATTGCCGATGATTCGGAATTTGTTCCGGGACGTGTTTATTTGATACCGGTTACCATAAAAAGTGCGACGGGAGATTTGGATATTATAGAAGCAGGGCGTACTATTTTCCTGAAAGTATCTCGAACATTGCGTTTCCATGCTCCGTATGTAGGACAGGCTTCTATGGCTTATCAATTTTTGCTTCCGGATCCTATTCCTTCTTTGCCTACTTATACATGGGAAGTGAAGATTTACGCCACTAAATTCCGTTCTTCCGGAGCTTCCGGTACTACCCGTGTTTGCTCATTTGGAGGTAGTGAAGCGTCTGTAGAAGGGGGAGCGATTGATGATGGAGGCTTTAAATGTGACCAGAACCTGCTTCGTTTTGGTGAAGGAACGGATGAACCGAACCAGTTGCATGTAACAACTAAACAGGGTAAAATGTCATCGAATACTCGCTTTGCTTTAAATACCTGGTATGCTGTTGCCTTGGTAAATGACGGCAGTACGTTGACATTGTATATCAATGGAGAGAAAGATAACTCAATGACAGTTGCTCCGTATGAATATGCGCTTTATGGAGTACAGATCGGTATGCCTTCAAAAGGTTATCAATCTTCACAATTGTTTTATGGTCGTTTGAGTGAGATGCGTCTTTGGACTCGTCCTTTGTCTGCTCGTGAAATTAAAGCAAATGTATGTGGGGTAGACCCTTCTACCAATGGGCTTGTGTCTTATTGGAGAATGAATGAAGGAGAAGGAACTACTTTCTATGATTTATCTCCGTCAAAGCGTGATATCAGTTATAAGAATGGAATCACGATTGACTGGACTTATGATGATACGAATAAATGTCTTGAATAAGGTAATAATAAATGAATAGACTGTATGATAATGAAAAACAATATAAATAGATTAACTCTCCTTTTGCTTGTTTTATTGGGAGGAGTAGGATTCACATCCTGTTCGGATGATGACAATGATTTTATTGAATTGCCGACAATAGAGATGCCACAGTCGGAGGCAGGACCTGTTTCTATTGATTATAGGGAGATACTGGATGCAGGAAGCTATGTTTATGATTATACTATCAAACTGGATAAACCTGCTGCTACTACTTTATTGTGTGACATTGCCGTGGACGAAAGTATGGTAGAGGCTTATAACGCTGCAAATAACACGTCTTATAAGATGATGCCCGCTTTTGTCTATGAGTTGCAAGCTAAAAATGCGATAGTGAAGGCAGGACAGCAAGAATCCAATTCCTTATCAGTTAAGTTTTCATCATTGTTCGGTTTGGTGGAAGGTGAAGAATATTTGCTTCCTATTGTTGCAACAATAGATGAAACGTGTGTAGGACAATTTGTAACGGACACTCGTTCTGTTTCTTATTTTACGATTAGCATTGATGGGGAATTGGATTATATACCGGGATTGAATATGAGTTCTTATTCAACGGATATGTATCGTACGTTAAGTTTCGCAAATGATGAAGTAGTTACGATTGAAGATAATACACATACGTTTGAAATGCTTGTATATCCATATAGTTGGCACAGTGGAACTAATTATATAGGTACATGGCGTGGTAAAGATACCAACAATAATAATGAGGTTTTTAGTGGTTGTGAACTACGTGTGACCGGTGCAACGGGAGCGTCTAATATTGGTAATCGTCAATGTGACTTGACATTGGCTAATCAAAATATAATGTTGCCGGCTAATCAATGGGTAAGGTTGACTATTACTTGTGACGGAACAAAAACGGGCCAGAATATTGAGATTGCTTATCGTTTATATATTAACGGTGAGGAAGTTGCTTCTGCAAAACCTACTAAACGTTGGGGACCATCCTCTTCTCAAAGATTCAAGGTGGGATATACGTTGACTGGTATTCAGTTTGGTAATACAAGTTCAAGTATGTATTTTGATGGTCTGATTTCTGATATTCGTATGTGGAAGAAGTGTCTGACGGCGGAAGAAGTAAAAGCTAACTTGCGTACAATAGCTTCTCCATCTTCGTCGGACTTATATGGCTATTGGAAATTGGATGAAGGAGAAGGAAATACATTGAAGGACAGTTCGGGCAATGGGCGTGATTTAACTTTCCCTGCTTCGGCAAATATCATTTGGAATGCAGAATTCAATGATTTGCCTCAAGATAATTAAAATGTGATTTTATATTGGGAGTTATTGTGTTTTTACGTAACTCCCAATATTAACTTAAAGAAATGATGATGAAACGTTTTATGTCAGCTTTGATCGTTTTACTGTGCTCTATTGTTGGCGTATGTGCTCAACAACAGGGAAAAACTGTATTACGTTTTGATACTACTACTTGGAATTTTGGTAATATTCAGGAAGTAGAAGGCAAAGTGAGTCATACTTTTCATTTTACTAATATACATACTTCTCCTGTTGTGATTGAAGAAGTGATTTCAACTTGTGGGTGTGCCATTCCTGTTTATAGTAAACAACCTGTAAAACCAGGGCATACAGGCACTATTACCGTAACTTTCGATCCTAAAGGGCGAACAAACTTTTTCTCTAAGAGTATAAGGGTTGTTTCTAATTCAGGGCAAAGTGTCAATACTCTTTGGGTAAAAGGTACGATAAATACAATGAATCGTATAGAGGATGAATATCCTTATTCTTTATCATCAGATATTCTGGCAGACCGAATGACTCTATCTTATGATTTGTTACAGCATAATGGGAGGCCAAAACAATTGGAAATTAGAATCTATAACCGATCGGATAAAATGGTCAGGTTGTCATACTCGCTGTTGGATAAGAGTGGATGTTTGTCGATATCTATGCCATCATCTCTTCAAGGTCGATCTTGTGCGACTATAAAAATAACAGCTTCTCCTTTAAAAGGCTTTTACGGTACATTTAAAGATAAGATTATTATTAGTGCCAATTCCGTACACAGTTCTCCTATACAAATCTTTGGTACAGTGATTGATGATATGAGAAAAGTAAGCACGGCAACTGCTCCCCGGATGAAGTGTTCACAATCTTATTTTAATTTTGGGAATATCTCATTAAAAAAGCATATTCAGAGAAAAGTTAAAGTTACTAATGAAGGGGCGAATCCTCTTATTATCCGCAAAATAGAATGTCCGGAATTTGTTTCTACTAATATCCGGGGTGAAAAGGTTTTGAAGCAAAATGAGTGTCTGGAGGTTCTGTTTGAATTAAATGTATCATCTTCAAACCATCTATTGGATGCAAAGGTCAAGTTGATAACAAATGATGCTCATCAGCCTGTACATACAGTTATATTTGAAGGGGAAATGGGTAAGTAGGGTTGAATATCTCTATTTGAAAGATTAGAAGAAATACACTATAAATTAATTGAGTCATTTTACTGTATATAACATTATGATAAAACGATTGTATATTTTGGTGATAGTACAGATGGTATGTACTTTGGGGTTTACTCAATCTCCTCCCTCGTTACCTGCTTACAAAGATCCCAGTTTTTCAATAGATGTAAGACTTTCAGACTTACTTTCCCGCATGACTTTAGAAGAAAAGGTCGGTCAGTTACTTTGTCCTTTAGGTTGGGAAATGTATGAAATACATGGTAATGAGGTCTGTCCTTCCGGAAAATTCAAGCAATTGATTAAAGAAAGGAATGTTGGAATGCTTTGGGCGACTTATCGTGCAGACCCGTGGACAAAAAAAACTCTGGCAAATGGACTTAATCCCGAGATGGCAGCAAAAGCAGGGAATGCATTGCAAAAATATGTGATGGAGAATACTCGTTTGGGAATTCCGATGTTTTTAGCAGAAGAAGCCCCTCATGGGCACATGGCAATTGGTGCTACAGTTTTTCCTACGGGTATCGGAATGGCGGCTACTTGGTCACCGGAATTAGTAAAAGAAGTTGGTCAAGTTATCGCTAAAGAAATTCGTTCCCAAGGTGGGCATATTAGTTACGGTCCCGTACTTGATCTGACCCGTGATCCCCGTTGGTCCCGCGTGGAAGAAACATTTGGAGAAGATCCTGTGTTGAGTGGTATTTTAGGGGCGTCTATGGTTGACGGTTTAGGTGGAGGTAATCTATCACAAAAATACGCTACCATAGCTACCTTGAAACATTTTCTGGCATACGCTGTGCCGGAGGGTGGACAGAATGGTAATTATGCTTCAGTCGGTATTCGTGATTTGCATCAGAATTTTCTTCCTCCTTTTCGTAAGGCAATAGATGCAGGGGCATTGTCTGTAATGACTTCATACAATTCGATAGATGGGATACCTTGTACGTCGAACCATTATTTGCTGACTCAACTCTTGCGTAATGAATGGAAGTTTCGTGGCTTTGTAGTTTCCGATTTATATAGTATTGAAGGGATTCACGAAAGCCACTTTGTTGCTCCAACCAAAGAGAATGCAGCCATACAATCTGTAACGGCTGGCGTTGATGTTGACTTGGGTGGGGATGCTTATACCAACCTTTGTCATGCAGTTCAATCCGGACAAATGGATAAGGCTGTGATTGATACGGCTGTCTGCCGGGTGTTACGGATGAAGTTTGAGATGGGCTTGTTTGAGCATCCTTATGTGGATCCGAAAATTGCTGCTAAAACAGTACGCCGTAAAGAACATATCGAACTGGCACGTAAAATCGCACAGTCTTCCATAACACTTCTCAAAAATGAGAATTCAATTCTTCCTTTAAGCAAGACGATAAATAAGGTGGCGGTAATTGGCCCTAATGCTGACAATCGATATAATATGTTAGGGGACTATACAGCTCCGCAGGAAGATAGTAATGTGAAAACAGTTCTTGATGGAATTCTAACAAAATTATCTCCTTCTCGTGTGGAATATGTACGAGGCTGTGCTATTCGTGATACTACAGTGAATGAGATAGAACAAGCAATTGAAGCTGCCCGTCGCTCCGAAGTTGTAATTGTGGTTGTGGGTGGTTCCAGTGCCCGTGATTTTAAAACGAGCTATAAAGAAACAGGTGCGGCTGTAGCTGAAGAGGGTAGTGTAAGTGATATGGAGTGTGGAGAAGGATTTGACCGTGCCAGTTTATCCTTACTTGGTAGACAACAAGAACTATTGGAATCTTTGCAAAAGACAGGTAAGCCTTTGATTGTCGTTTATATTGAAGGTCGTCCTTTAGAAAAGAATTGGGCTTCGGAATATGCTGATGCACTACTGACTGCTTACTATCCGGGGCAGGAGGGTGGAAATGCCATAGCGGATGTTCTCTTTGGAGATTATAATCCTTCTGGACGTTTGCCAATCTCCGTTCCGCGTTCTGTAGGTCAGATTCCGGTTTATTATAATAAGAAAGCTCCTCGAAATCATGATTATGTGGAAGTGTCATCTTCTCCGTTATATAGCTTTGGTTATGGGATGAGTTATACCACTTTTGAATATTCTGATTTGCAGGTAGTGCAGAAATCTGCTCGTTGTTTTGAAGTCTCATTTAAAGTAAAGAATACAGGGAAGTATGATGGCGAAGAAGTATCACAACTTTATATGAGAGATGAATATGCATCAGTTGTTCAGCCGATGAAACAGTTGAAACATTTTGAACGTTTCCATTTGAAAAAAGGAGAAGAGAAAAAAGTTACTTTTGTTTTGACAGAGGAGGACTTTTTCTTGGTTAACTATACTTTGAAGAAAGTAGTAGAGTCTGGAAATTTCCATCTTATGATTGGTGCCGCTTCTAATGATATTAGGTTGCAGAATGTTATTTTAGTGGAGTAATTTTTATTAATATCTATATTAAGAGATTTCCTGTTTCGTTTTCTCTTAATAAAAAAGAGAGAATATTCCTTTTGCGGAAATATCCTCTCTTTCTCACCTAAAACCTAAACCTTTTATTTCAATTACTTGCTACTATAAGCAACCAACATCCAAACCAATTTTTCCTGTTCTTTCAGATAATCGCTCATCATCGAAACGGTTACTTCGTCTCCGGCTTGAGAAGCGATAGATAAGATCTTACGTTCTTCACCAATCAGATAGCTGATAGACTGAAGGATATTATTCAATGCTTCGTCTCCGTTGCTTACCTTATCCACTTCATTCACATTTGCTACTTTTAGATAATCGCTGAATTTATTGGCAGGAGTACCACCCAGCATCAAGATACGTTCTGCGATTTCATCCACCTTTTCAGCCGTGTCATCATACATCTTTTCGAATTGACTGTGGAGTACAAAGAAATTATGTCCCTTGATATTCCAGTGGAAACCGCGAAGATTGGTGTAATACACTTGGAAGTCTGCTAATAGTTGTTGCAAAGATGCTACTACGTTGTTTGCTCCCGATTCGTTCAATTTGATAAATTCTAAAGTTTTCATATTCTTCTATTTTTAATGATTTATACTTGTTCTCTTTTTTTCTGTACTGCAAAGATAAGGCGTAAAATGCTTGCTGTCAAACTGAAAATTTCTATCTTTGCATAGATGAAATCTATAACTTAATAAGATTTGATAGATGACGATACAACAATTAGAGTATATACTGGCTGTAGACCAGTTCAGGCATTTCGCACGGGCAGCTGAATATTGTCGTGTGACGCAGCCTACTTTGAGTGCAATGATTCAGAAACTGGAAGATGAACTGGGAGTAAAGTTGTTCGATAGGACAGTGCAACCCGTTTGTCCGACACCCATCGGGCAGAAAGTGATAGACCAGGCTCGCGTGATTCTGGCGCAGGCAGCTCAAGTGAAAGAAATAATCAGTGAAGATAAACAGTCATTGTCAGGCGTATTCCGCTTGGGAGTATTGCCCACTATCGCTCCCTATCTACTTCCTCGCTTTTTTCCTCAACTAATGGAAAAATATCCCGAACTGGATATTCGTGTCACGGAAATGAAGACACAGGATATTCAGCAGGCTTTGCATACCGGAGATTTGGATGCGGGAATTATTGCCAGCAAACTGGAAGATACGTTCTTGACAGAAGAAACTCTTTTTTATGAGCAATTTTACGCTTATGTGTCACGGAAAGAATCCTCTTTCAAGCATGATATGATCCGTACTTCTGATATAACAGGCGAACATCTTTGGCTTTTGGACGAAGGACACTGTTTTCGCGATCAACTCGTTCGTTTCTGTCAGATGGAGGCCGTGAAGGTTAATCAGATGGCCTATCGTTTGGGAAGTATGGAAACCTTTATGCGAATGGTAGAAAGTGGAAAAGGAATCACTTTTATTCCCGAATTGGCAGTGATGCAATTGACGGAAGAACAGCGGCAGTTGGTACGTCCGTTTGCCATTCCCCGACCTACACGGCAAGTGGTACTGGTAACAAATAAAGATTTTATTCGCCACAGTCTCTTATGCGTCCTGAAAGAGGAAATAAAGGCGGCGGTTCCCAAGGAAATGCTTTCTTTACAGTCCATACAATGTTTGTTATAGCACATTAGGGAATCCCTTTTTCCATCGAGAACAATCTCTTTCTGTAAAAAATGTAGCAAAGTTGCGTTATAATAATACGGATATGTTTTGATTTCTAGTCTGAATTGCTTATTTTTGAAAAGTAAACAAAAACAATATTAATTACTATGAAAAAGTACATTGCAGAAATGATTGGAACGATGGTGCTCGTTCTTATGGGA
>OGKR01001774.1_pt1 | contig 13928 bp, 9 predicted proteins | sample 1572431 | NCBI WGS metagenome assembly OGKR01 (sample SAMEA2582079, study PRJEB24529) | metagenome | biome: Human gut stool | place: China | collected 2011 | reverse complement strand
CGGCGACCACCGAGATCTACACTCTTTCCCTACACGACGCTCTTCCGATCTAGCAAGTTGCGCGGCGGCGGCATCTTGACGGCTCTTCATGGAAAGATAATCCGCCTTGCTTTGCTGGAAACGTTTTTGCGAGGCCGCTTCTTGCTCACTCAAACGCTGTTGCCTTTTATACTCAGCCTCTAAGTATTCCGTTTGGGCATGGGCATCCAAATAGGTCTGTTGCAACGTGATAAAATCCGGATTCTCCAAGCTGACGATCACCGAGCCCTTCTTCACATAATCGCCCGGAAGCAGCGTAGTAGCATGAACCGTGCCTCCCATCGTCAACGTAACCGTAGCCTGCCGCTGCGGGGGAACTACCATGATCCCGTTGAAAGAGGAGTGATTCGGAAGGGCCGTTGCCGAGGAAATCCCATCCACCTCTACGCTATCCACGGATGGTTCGGACGGTACGCTTTCCGCTACTTGAGTAATAGCGGGCCGGGCAGTTATGTCTTGCGAATCGCCCTGTCCTTTCTCCGCGTTGTTTGTCATACTGCATGCGGCCAATGCCATAAGAGCCGCAGGAATCCATATCTTTTTCATCTTATACTATTTTTCTGGTTATCTACTATACAACTCCAACTCAAGCGCCGATATATTATAGGCATATACGGCCTCGATATATCCCCGCCGGATCTCCCGGGCGGCGTTCAGGCTTTGAACAAACTGCGTGATATCTGTCTCGTTCTCTTTGAACTGTACCGTCGCGCTCTTCAACAAAGCCTCCGCTTCCGGTAAAGCGCCGGTCGTATAATAGCGGATATGCTCTCCTTCCTTACGAAGCGCGACGCTCAACTCCTCCACCTTATTGTTCAATTGACGGATGTTACTCTCCGCTTCCGTACGGGCGATATAGGAATCGATCTTCGCTTGCCTTACCCGGCTATGCTGCGGGAAGAACAATACCGGGAACGAGATCCCGACCATCCAAGAGTCCAGACCGCTCAACGGGGCTATTTTCTGACGCACATATCCTACCGATAGTTCCGGGAAGAAACGGCTTCGTTCGATACGAAGCATGGCTTTCTTCTCATCGGCCACGCTCCGGAAATAATTCAGATGGATATCGGACGGAGCGATCTCGGCTACGCGAGCGGGGAATAAAACCAATGTCGTATCCATAGGCAGTAATGGGGAATCCGAATAACAAGTCCAAGAGAAACGACGGGTAGCCAATTGCAACTCCTCTTCCGCCTGCGACAAACGGGTTTGCAGATCGGCTACCAAGGTAGATGACATATTCCGCTCCAATAGCGTGATATCCCCTTGCTCATAACGCAACTGACTTGCCTTTCGCAAACGTCCGGCCCACTCGATCTGCTCTTTATACAAGGCACATAGATGAAAGGCATATTGATAATAAGCCCATGCCCGTTTTACCTCGGCCGTAATCTCCTTCTTCACCAAGTCCCGGTAATATTCTCCCGTGGTGACTTGACGGTTCACCAAGGCGTTCTTATAAAATGGGGTCAATAGAGAGCCTAAGGATTGCGTGATCTCCATCTGATTGTCGTTTCGTGTCTCACCGTTGATCTGCCCCCATGAATAATTAAAGGTGGTCGGTGACACCTCCCAGCTCTCTCCCCGTGAAGCACGACTACGTTCAATGGATGCCATGGCAGTCTTCAGGCGAGGATGATTCTCCAAGGCGATCGTCACGGCTTCTTCCAACGACACCGTCTGTTGGGCATGCGTGGGGAATAAGATACCTAAAAAAAGAAGAAACGGCAATAGGCGCTTCAACCAGCGTTGGCGCTTCCAAGCGGCCGAGCTATTTACCAACCGATAAAATACCGGGATAATAATCAACGTCAAGATCGTGGAGACAATCAAGCCTCCGATCACGACCGTCGCTAACGGACGTTGCACCTCCGCGCCCGCGGACTTCGCTATCGCCATCGGCACGAATCCTAGAGAAGCTACCAAGCCGGTCAAGAATACGGGGCGAAGTAGATGCGGACATCCTTTCGCGAGGATACGATTCGTTGTCATTTGATATTTAGTTTGTTTTCGTAAGTTATTAAAATGATTAATCATTAATATACCATTCAAAACCGCTACGCCAAACAAGGCGATAAAGCCGACCCCCGCCGATATACTGAAAGGCAACCCTCGTAACCAAAGGGCCAGAATACCCCCGATCAAGGATAACGGGACGGTAGAAAATACCACCAGCGAGTAGGTAACACTCTTAAAGGCAAAGAACAATAGCAATAAGATCAATGACAAGGCGACCGGTATCACGATCGTAAGCGTATCGATCGCATTCTGCAAGTTCTCGAACTGGCCGCCATACTCAAAGTAGTATCCCGGTTCCAGCTTGATATGCTTGTCAAGGGTTTCTTGGATAGTACGCACGACTTTCTGGATATCAGCGTCACGGACATTCACCCCGATCACGATACGGCGTTTCGTGGCATCCCGGTTAATCTGTAGAGGCCCGTTGACCAGCTCGATCGTAGCGACCTCGCTAACCGGGATCTGGATTCCCTCGGCAGTCCGTACAAAGAGCTTATCCAAATTCAGATCCGCCACTTTATCGTTATCCAGACGAAGCACCAAGTCGAAACGTCGCTCATTCTCGAAAACGACACCCGCCGCCTCTCCCGCATAAGCCGTACGGATGATCGTGTTCAACTCCTCTATATTCATCCCGTAACGGGCGATCTTGGCACGATCGTAGTGTACGACCAATTGCGGTAGCCCCATCGCCTGCTCCACGATCACATCGGCGGCTCCCGGTACTTGCTCCACGAAAAGAGAGGCTTCCTTCGCCTTCTTATAAAGCTCCGCCATATCCTCTCCATATAGCTTGATCGCGATATCCGCCTTGGCTCCCGTCATCAATTCATTGAAGCGAAGCTGGATCGGCTGGCTGAAATTAAACTCCGCCCCCGTAATCGGTTCCAAGGAGGCCTTCATCTTCTCCACCATCTCCGCACGGCTGGAGGCCGAGGTCCATTCCTTGAAAGGTTTCATCACGATCATGATATCCGCGTCTTCCACCGCCATCGGGTCGGTCGGAACCTCGGCCGTTCCGATCTTGGCTACCACATGCTTGATCTCCGGGAAATTCTTCATCAAGGTCTCTTCCGCTTGCTTCGATAGCTCGATACTATGCGTCAGGGAACTACCGGCGGGAAGCGTCATCTGCATGGCGAAATCCCCCTCATCCAGCGTAGGGATAAACTCCGCCCCTAACCTCGTGAATAAGAAAAGGGACACAGCCAGAGCCGCGAAAGAACAAGCGATCGTTCCCCAGATATGACGCAAGCAGAAATGAAGCGTACGCCTGTAAACCCCGTTTAATTTCCCGAAGAAACGATCGGCGAATGTAGGCTTCGAAGAGATCGTACGCTTTAGGAACAGGGAGGCCATCATCGGCACGTAGGTGAGCGAAAGGATCAAAGCTCCGATAATACAAAATACCAAGGTCTTCGCCATGGGGGTAAAATACTTGCCCTCTATCCCGGTCAGCGTAAGTAGCGGGAAGAAGACGATCAAAATGATCAATACGGCAAAGGTAGCGCTCCGGGCGACATGACCGGCTCCGGCCTCGACCTCCCGGTCCATCTCCTCGGCAGAGAGCGTACGCCCCATCAACCGCCTCGAATAGATATGCGCCAATATCCCCTCCAATATAACGATCGATCCATCGACCACGATACCGAAATCGATGGCCCCCAAACTCATCAGGTTGGCGGAGACCCCGAAAACACGCATCAAGATAAAAGCGAAAAGCATCGCCAACGGGATCACGGAAGCCACGATCAAGCCGGCCCGCACATTCCCCAAGAAGATGATCAATACGATAAAGACGATCAACGCTCCCTCTATCAAGTTACGGATCACGGTGGATATATTTCGGTCTACCAATTCGGAACGATTCAAATAAGGTTCTACACGAACACCTTCCGGCAACATTTTCTGTACCCTTTCGACCCGTGCCTCCAGTTCCTTGGTCACGACATTGGCGTTCGCACCCTTCAACATCATGGCGATACCGCCCACGCACTCTCCCTCGCCATCCTTTGTCATGGCGCCAAAACGCTTGGCGGAACCAAAGCGAACCGAACCGACATCGCTTATATGAATCGGTATCCCTCCACGGTTCGTGATCACAATGCGCTCGATGTCCTTTATCTTGCCGATCATTCCCTCGCTACGGATGTAGTAAGCCTTATTGATTTTCTCGATATAACTGCCCCCTGTATTCTGGTTATTCCGGTTGAGTGCCTCGAACACCTCGCCGATCGTAATATTCAAGGAATAAAGGGCATCCGGATCTACCGCCACCTCATACTGTTTCAGATAGCCGCCAAAGCTATTGATCTCCACGATACCCGGTATACCGCTCAGTTGCCGTTTCACGATCCAGTCCTGAATGGTACGGAGTTCCATGGCGTCGTATTTCTCCTCATAACCGGGCTCCACGCTCAATACATATTGATAAATCTCGCCCAAGCCGGTCGTGATAGGCATCAGCTCCGGCGTACCCAGTTCCGTGGGGATTTCTCCCGCCACGGTTTGTATCTGCTCGTTTATAAGTTGGCGGGCATCTAAGGTAGGCACGCTTTCCTTAAATACGACCGTTACCAATGACAGGCCAAAGCGGGAAACGGAGCGGATCTCTTCCACGTTCATGATATTACTCATCGCTATCTCGATAGGCATGGTGATCAATTGCTCTACCTCTTGCGGGGCCAAGGTTGGCGATACCGTCACGATTTGCACTTGATTGTTCGTTATATCCGGTACGGCATCTATCGGTAAAGTCATCATGGCATAGATTCCTCCCAGAAGCAGAAACAAGGTTGTCAACCCAACGAATAGTTTCTTCTGAATAGAAAAATGGACAATCGCTTTAAACATCACTTCATTTATTTAATATAATAGTTACAAAAATAAAAGGTAAGCGTTTGCCTGCCCGACATAAAATAATGAAGTGACCGAAATCAAGGTTGAAGTATCGGTATGAGGAGTTGGAGCATATCTATAGAAAAAGGCTTCACATGCCCTCTATGACACATGAAGCCCCTTTTGTTATCCTATATAAATAATAAGAATCGTTGCCGTTAAAAGCGGATCAGCACTTAATGCTCAACTGTCGCAACACCTCACGGATCTTCTCATACGTGACGATACGTGTAGGAACCAAAGGCAAACGAAGCTTATTCTCGATAAAGCCCATCATATTCAGCATACTCTTCGCTCCGGCAGGATTTCCATCCACGAACAACAGGCTGAACAGCTCCGTGAAGCTGTGATGGATCGTACGTGCGCTATCATAATCACCCGCCAAGGCCAGACGTACCATACGGCTAAACTCACGAGGGAAGGCGTTACCGATCACGGAGATCACTCCCACCGCACCTAATGTCATTAAAGGGAAAGTAATACCATCGTCACCGGAGATCACGTTGAAACGGGCCGGCTTGTTCTTGATGATATCATCCATCTGGGTGATATTGCCGGAAGCCTCTTTCACGGCGATCACGTTATCGAACTCACGGGCGATACGAAGCGTAGTCTCGGCCGTCATGTTCACACCCGTACGCCCCGGTACGTTATAGAGTACGATCGGTAAATGAGTAGCGTTGGCGATCGCCTTGTAATGCTGGTAAATCCCTTCTTGGGAAGGCTTATTATAATAAGGTACGACCGAGAGGATAGCGTCGATACCCTCGAAATTATCGGTCTTCAATTTCTCGACAACCGACCGTGTACAATTACCTCCCACGCCTAATACGATAGGGATACGGCCCCGTACACGAGTCACTACCAAGCTTATAATGTTTTTCTTTTCTTCTTCCGTAAGTGTAGGGGTTTCCGCTGTAGTTCCCAGCACTACCAAATAATCCGTACCGTTCTGCACCTGATAATCCACCAGCTTGCCTAACGCCTCGTAATCTACACTCTCATCTTCCTTGAATGGCGTGATCAACGCCACACCCATTCCTTTTAAATTTATGTCTGCCATGGGGAAAATATTCCTTTTTGTTATTTAGCACTGCAAAAATAAGGAAATTATATCATTTAGCACGGATGGAACGCAAATAAAATAATATCTGTCCGAATAAATACTGAATATCGTCCTTATCTGTTACAGTCAAGCCTAAGTCGTACCATTCTTGGCCCGGATACTTAATCCCGACCTTGAAGGCGGATGGATGCCGGAGAGCGATGTATTGCAAGGCATAACAACCCGGCCGGGTGATATCGATCAAGATATCCGCCTTGAGAGCGCCCACCTTTTTCAAGACACTATCGGAAGGGAATCCCCACGCGTTGAGATCGTTCTTTATATGTACAGGAATATTGGAATCATCGAAAGGAATATCCGCTCCTCCGGACGGCACATATACACACGTCTTGATGTCCTTCTTCGCCTTGCGCAAAGGCTCCAAGGCCCTCATGACGTCCTCGTGATCCTCTATATTATACAAGACCAAAAGCGAACGTGCCTCATCCAAGGAAAGGGAACGATGCGGACGCCCCCCGGCATCCGACACTAAAGCCTGTATCTTCTTCTTGATAAAATAATTCGTAAACATTTATTCCAGCATATTTAAGAACGCATCCTCGTTGATAATCTTCACACCCAGCTTCGCCGCTTTCTCCAGCTTGGCCGGTCCCATATTCTCGCCGGCAAGGATATAATCGGTCTTCCCCGAGACGGAGCCGCTATTCTTGCCGCCATGTTGCTCAATCATCGCCTTATACTCGTCACGTGAATGCTTGGAAAATGTCCCGCTGATCACGATCGTCAATCCTTTCAACTTCTCGGAACGGTTCGCCAATTGCTCTTCGGAAACCGTCATCCGCAAGCCCTGTTCCTTTAATCGGTTCACCAACGTACGGTTCTTCTCGTCCGAGAAATAACTCAATACACTCTGGGCGATCCGCTCGCCGATCTCGTCCACGGCTACCAAATCCTCTAAAGACGCCTGCTCCAATGCCTCGATCGCGTGGAAAGCCGAGACCAAGCGTTTAGCGACCGTCTCTCCCACGAAACGAATCCCCAGACCGAACAAGACCCTCTCAAAAGGAACTTGCTTGGATTCCTCCAGACTCGACATCAGATTCTGGGCGCTCTTCTCCGCCCACCGTTCCAGACGCAATAAATCGGCAACCGTCAACGTATATAAGTCCGCCGAGTCTTTTACATAACCGGCGTTGTACAAATCCTCCACCGTTTCCGGGCCTATATTGATATTCATCGCCTTCCGGGTCACGAAATGCTCTATACGCCCCTTGATCTGAGGAGGACAGCCCGACTCGTTCGGACAGTAATGTGCCGCCTCTCCCTCCGGACGCACCAAAGGAGTCCCGCACTCCGGACACACACGGATAAAGCGGACCTTATCCCCCATCAGCATCGAACGAGCCTCCACGTTCACTCCCACGATCTTCGGGATGATCTCCCCGCCTTTCTCCACATACACTTGGTCGCCGATATGCAAGTCAAGCCCCTCGATAATATCGGCGTTATGCAAGGAAGCCCGCTTCACCACCGTCCCCGCCAACAATACGGGCTCGAGGTTCGCCACCGGAGTGACCGTCCCCGTCCGTCCCACTTGGAAAGAGACCGAGTTCAAGCGAGTCTCGGCACGCTCCGCCTGAAACTTATAAGCGATCGCCCAGCGAGGGCTTTTCGACGTAAAACCTAAGTTCCTCTGCTGACGAAGCGAGTTTACCTTCAACACGATTCCATCCGTCGCCACGGGCAGGTTCTTACGTTCCACATCCCAATAAGCGATATAATCGAATATATCCTGTAGGCTCTGGCATTTACGGATCACGTCCGGAATCTTAAAACCCCATGCGCGAGCCGCCTGCAAATTCTCATAATGCCCTTCGGCCGGCAGGTTCTCACCCAATAAATAATAGAAATAAGCATCCAGCTTACGGGAGGCCACGATAGCCGGATTCTGCTGTTTCAACGTACCGGAAGCGGCGTTGCGAGGATTGGCGAACAAGGGTTCCTCCTGCTCCTCCCGCTCCTTATTCAAGCGATCGAACTCCGCCCAAGGCAGCAATACCTCGCCACGGATCTCGAACTCCTCCGGAAAATCAGAACCCCGGAGTCTTAATGGAACCGAACGGATGGTCTTGATATTCGCCGTCACGTCATCACCACGAGTGCCGTCGCCACGGGTCACGGCACGCGTCAAGCGTCCTTTCTCATAGGTCAAAGAGATAGAAGTGCCATCATATTTAAGCTCCGCCACAATCTCGAAAGGCTCATTCAAGGAGCGGACCGTACGATCATAAAAATCTCGGATCTCATCCTCGGAGTACGTATTACCCAACGAAAGCATCGGATATTTATGTACCACTTGCTCAAACTCTTTCGAGAGGTCGCTCCCCACCCTCCGGGTCGGGGAATCCGGATCGGCGAACTCGGGATGCGCCGCCTCCAGTTCCTGCAACTCTTTCATCATCTTATCAAACTCAAAGTCTGATATTGTCGGTGCCGAAAGCACATAATAATTATAATTATGCCGCTCCAGCTCATCACGCAGGGCTTTTATCTTTGCTTCGACCATATTAGTATATTAATTCTACGTTGTCTATCCAAAACGTATTTCCCGGAGAGCCGATATAGGCCCCTCCGTGGCTGGAGGTGAACTGCAACACCATATGCGTAGGTGCCTCGCCCGGCTCCGCCCAGCCTACCTCTTGGATAGGAACGCTTTTTCCTTTACTATTTAACGTATAACGTTCCTCTACTTGTATACGCATATACGGTTTATATTCGGGTTTGGATGTTATATTTCCATAAAGGATCGGGTAAGTAGCGTCATTTACCCAATCAGGGGTAGATTCCGTATAGCGTTGCACCATCGTACCGACCCGCTTGGAATAAACATTCCCTTCCGCGTCTTCCCATCGTTTCTGCAACAACAAGATCACCGCCAAGGAATCCTGCCCGGCCACCGTACTCTTACGGCTGAACCCCGTACTACGTACCCGATTCTTCTCGGGAGCGGCTTTCACCTTATAATCAAACCGCAACGCTTTCGGCTTCTTGGAGAAAGGCACTCCTGATTGTAACATCGCTTGAGGGTTTTTTGTTCCCTTGATCGGCTCATGCACCGTACCCAAGAAAACGGAGCCGGCGGCGATCACCTCGATATCCACCAAACCGAAAACCTTCACGCTCTCATAACGGGTCTCCATGCGGGCGCACATCCCATCCCCCCGTTTCTCCGGGAAAACAGACGTATTGGTTTTCACCACTCCCGCCACTTTCGCCATCACGTTGGAAGTAGCCCACGGAGAACCGCCCATATTACGAAACGCCGTATTACCGACAATCGTATCCGAGGGCCCCAGCTCATAAAGCCATTTCGTATTTCCCCCGATAATGCCAGACTCATGAATCTCACGGACAATCCAATTATCCATGTCTCCATAAGCGAAGGGCACCACATTCTCCGATGTCACCCCATCCCCGTCCGCGAGAACCACGGACAAAGGCATACAAGCGATTGCCAAAAATAACGCTTTCTTTCTTAAACTCAAACCCATCCCTCTATCAATTTAATACCTATCTAACCCTTTTATTTATAAGCTATAGCCCCATTCCTTCAAGGCCATGCCCCAATTTTCCTCTACGAGCCGGACCGTACGATCCTCGTACTTGTATTGGTTCTTCTTGTAGCCCTTCTTCTTGCCCAGATACTTCTCTATATCCGCCTTAGACTCCTTAAAGCCGGGTAAGTTTAATGACCCGTAAATATTTTCCGTCATGGCGAAAGCGTCTTTCTCGAAATCCTCGAACTTCACTTCCACCAGATTGCCTTCCGGTATCAGGTGCTTCTCTTCCTCGTACTTGTAGAAAAGACGGCGATATACCTCGATGAAGTTCGCCTCGATCTGCTCGTTCGTGATATCCTGCAAACGCAATGGCTGGATCGTATTCGTAAAGAAACTGCGGGTACTCTCGAATACCGTATACGGATTTCGCTTCAAGTAGATGAACTTAGCGTTCGGGAACATCTCCAGCAATGTCTTCACACGCCCCGTATGCGGTGGGTTCTTGCTCAAATACTGCGTACCGTTCGTATTCCAGAGGGAAACCTTAACCAGACGCATGAAAGTATCCATGAAGATCCGCCGCTCCTCCTCCGTGATATCGTTAAACAATAAGTAACGATCGCAATACTCCATCCAGCGTTTCGGGAAGAACCAGAAATTATAATATGTATAAGGCATCATGTTCGACAAGGCGAACTCCTCCTCTTGCGGAAGATCCACCTTCAACTCCATATTATCGGTCGGACGCTTATCCGGCATCAAGAAAGCCATGTTCTTCTTGAAGAAAGGCTGCCCCCAGAGCATCAGGTGCGGGAATACCGTCTGGTACGTCGTGGTATAACCGAAATGCTTATCGCAGGCGAAGATGTTATGAACAAAAGTCGTACCACTCCGCCAATGCCCCAAGATAAACAAGGGGTCCATCTCGAGCGGCTTATCGGCCAATTTCTTGAACCGGCTATCCTCGATCGGCTTCAAGGCGCTCAACAGGCGGCAAACACCGGTCGTAAGGCGATACTTACCCTTAAAGCCCTTGTCTATCTGCTGCCGGGCCGTCACCTTCCTGAACGTATCCCAATCCGCCCCGACCAACGTATTGATCGGTAGCTTATCAAACTCCAACAATCCCATATCCTATCGTTTTTCCGTTATACATTTCACAGATACGCCCTGCCGGCCCAACTCCTCACAAACCTTACGGATCGCCTCATAATGCTCCTCTCCGATTCCCATCTCCGGGAGGTTCAAGGTAGCCAAAGCGTCTTCCGTCACCATATCTTTAGCGTCCACACGGTCGATGATCATACCCACGGCGGACGTATTATTCGTAATCGGATCGATCAAGATAAACGAGCCGGTCTGCTTATTCCTCCTATACGGATCGAAGAACAACTCCTTGCCGGTAGTAAATACCACACGGCCGATCTCGTTCAGCTCCAGATGATCCACGGAAGACTGCTCCATCGTGTTCACGTTCACCTTATAGCGGATACTATCCACACGGGCACGTGTCGTATGAGTGGTCTGCTTGATGTAGAACTGCTTGTTCACGTCCATGGCTTCCTCATCCATCCACACCAGCATGGCCTCGAAATTACGGTCGCGGATCGGCAAGTTATCCGGGTGCACCAGCATCTCCCCACGGGAGATATCGATCTCGTCCTCCAAGGTGATCGTAATACATTGAGGCGGGAAAGCCTGCTCCAACTCACCCTCGTAGGTGACGATGCTCTTTACCTTCGAGGTCTTCCCGGAAGGCAACGCCATCACCGTATCTCCCTTACGCACGATACCGCTAGCCACCTTGCCGCTAAACCCACGGAAATCCAGATTCGGGCGCAACACGTATTGCACCGGATAACGGAAGTCCTCGTAGTTACGATCCAAGTCGATAGGCACGTTCTCCAGATAATCCAATAAAGACGTACCCTCGTACCAAGGCGTACGATCACTCTTCTCCACCACGTTATCGCCATCCAAGGCCGATAAGGGGATATACGTGATATCCGGGATATCCAGCGGCTCCACGAAACGTTTATAATCCGCCACGATCCGGTCGAACGTATCCTTGTCGAAGTCCACCAAGTCCATCTTATTCACGGCCAGTACCACATGTTTGATCCCCAGCAAAGATACCAGATAGGTGTGACGGCAGGTTTGCGTGATCACGCCCGTGCGGGCATCCACCAAGATGATCGCCAGATTCGCCGTGGAACCACCCGTGATCATATTCCGGGTGTACTGCTCGTGCCCCGGGGTGTCGGCGATGATGAACTTACGGTTGTTCGTGCTGAAATAGCGGTAAGCCACATCGATCGTGATACCTTGCTCACGCTCGGCCTTCAAGCCATCCAGCAACAAAGCGTAGTCGATATGCTCGCCGGCGTTGCCCATACGCTTGCTGTCACGCTCCAAGGCATCCAACTGATCCTCGTATATTTTCTTACTATCAAACAGCAATCGGCCTATCAAGGTCGATTTGCCATCATCCACCGAGCCGGCGGTCAAGAATCTCAGCAGGTCCTTCTGCTCGTCCTTATCTAGGAATTCCTTTATATTTAATTTTGTATCTGCCATGTCTCTTCTGTGTTAAAAATACCCTTCCCGTTTCTTCTGCTCCATACTAGCGTCTTGATCGAAGTCGATCACACGGGTCGTACGCTCGCTCTTCGTCGTGGTCATCATCTCCTCCACGATTTTCTCGATCGTATCCGCCTCGCTCTCCACGGCGCCGGTCAGCGGCCAGCAGCCCAACGTACGGAAACGGACCATACGCATACGGATCTGGTCCCGGTATTGCTCCGGCAAGCGGTCGTCGTCCGCCATGATCAAATTACCGTCGATCTCCACGCACGGACGCTCCTTGGCGAAATACAGGGGAACGATCGGGATATTCTCCAGACGGATATATTGCCAGATATCCAGCTCCGTCCAGTTCGATAGCGGAAATACACGGATGCTCTCGCCCTTATGCACACGGGCGTTATAGATATCCCACAACTCCGGGCGCTGGTTCTTCGGGTCCCATTGATGGAACTTATCGCGGAACGAGAAGATACGTTCCTTTGCACGGGACTTTTCCTCGTCACGTCTGCCGCCGCCGAATGCTGCGGTAAAGCCGTACTTGGTCAGCGCCTGTTTCAGCGCCTGGGTCTTCATGATATCGGTATAGGCTGCGCCGTGGTCAAAGGGATTGATCCCCTGCTTGACGCCCTCTTCATTGGTGTAAACCAGCATCTCAATGCCCAGTTTCTTTGCGGTCTCATCCCGGAAACGGATCATGTCCTTGAACTTCCAGGTGGTATCAATATGTAAGAACGGGAACGGCGGTTTTTCCGGATAGAATGCTTTCATCGCCAGATGCAGCATTACGGAGCTGTCCTTGCCGATCGAATACAGCATAACCGGCTTTTCGCATTCTGCTGCGACCTCACGGATGATATAGATCGCCTCAGCTTCCAGTTCGTCAAGATGTGACAATTCCTGCATAAGGTTTTCCTCCTTAGTATTGGTTTGACTGTTTGGTATTGATCCGGATCTCCGAAGTTTTCCCGTTGGGGTGATCGACGATCCAGCGTAAAATATCGCCCTCTTTTTCCGTGTGTACCAGGCTGCCCATGCCGCCCATATCTGCACCCAAATAAAAGCGGATGGCGTGAACGGCACACTCTTTCAGACAGGAAGTACATCCCCAGCAATCCTTGGGATACTTGATGAATGCCTTTCCGTCCTGGTTCATGTGAATCAAGCTGCCGGGGCAGACCATGCGGCACTTTCCGCAGCCGACACACTGCTTTGCATCAATTGCAATGCTCATAGTTCTGTCCCTCCTCGACCAGTTCCCGGAAGACCACTTCCAGCTTGCCATTTCGCATCCGGGAATTCACATATTTGCGCCAGTTCTGATCGTCCTTCTCCGGATGATCCAGATTCTCGGCGAAACTGTGCCAGCGTGTTTCTTTTCTTGCTTTCAAATGTGCGATAACGCTCCGGCACACTAAAAGCCGCTCCCGCAACTCGTAAATATACATCAGTTCCTGATAATCGTCTGCGTGCAGCTGATCGGACAGTTCCGTCAGCCGTGCAATCTTATCATCAGCAATATCCAGTTCCTTTTCGTGGAACCGATAATTTGTGCCAATGCCGCCGGCATAGGTATCCATCACCGTCTGCATCGCATCTTCCAGCTGCTCGGTATCGAACAGACCGCCGGCATCGTTCAGGAAATGTTCCAGTTCTGCCAGATGCGCCTGAACATCCTGTTCCTCCGGCGACTGCGGCTGGTTTTCTTTCAGAAATTCCAGAACAGACTCCGCAGCGATCTCGCCCTCTGCCAGAGCGCC
>OGKR01001765.1_pt1 | contig 14028 bp, 9 predicted proteins | sample 1572431 | NCBI WGS metagenome assembly OGKR01 (sample SAMEA2582079, study PRJEB24529) | metagenome | biome: Human gut stool | place: China | collected 2011 | reverse complement strand
GCGTAGGTGTCGGTGTCACGGTCGGCGTAGGTGTCGGTGTCACGGTCGGCGTAGGTGTCGGTGTCACGGTCGGCGTAGGTGTCGGTGTCACGGTCGGCGTAGGTGTCGGTGTCACGGTCGGCGTAGGTGTCGGTGTCACGGTCGGCGTAGGCGTCGGTGTCACGGTCGGCGTAGGCGTCGGTGTCACGGTCGGCGTAGGCTCTTCACTGGGATGCCACTCATTTCCACTAAAGTGACACTCTGCTTGCGTTTGCAAATTTGCAGCTACAATTCTACCTGAATTATTTCCTGCTTCGAGAATCACCTTAGCACATGGTGCAAGAATCGTTCCTCTTGTAGTAGATAAAGTAATAGTTCCATCATATGTTCCAAAATTATACACTAACAAATTTGCATTATCTGCTTCCGGGTAATTATCAATGCCAGATGTGCTCTGTCCTACCAACTTAAAATTATTACCATCAGGTGTTATATTAAATACAACCGTTTTACCGTTTTCCACAGCTACTTTAGGTTCAAAATCCGAAATTCCATTTACGCGAAAAATATTCTGTCCATCATTCAAGGAAATCTCATTAGAACTCAATTCCGTTCCCATTGCATGCAAGTTTTCAGCATTTGTACGAATAGCTGTAAATGCTCCTGCCAGATCGAACTGACCTCTTTCAATTTTTCCAATCTGCTCAGTGGTTCCTACATAAACTCCATTTACAAACCATTGATTACCTCTTTGCTCAAAAGAAGCTGATTTTAGAATCAGATTAGAACATCTAATATTGGAGCCTGAACCTGTATATTCACCATCTACATAAATAGTACCTTTTCCTGTATAGCCAATGTTATTATAATATTTCAAACTGCCTGTGCAGATATTAGCTTCACTGTCACCGCTCTGCTCCGTAATTCCCTCTACAAAAATTCCATAGCCATTGGCAGCTCCTAAAACTCCAGCAATATCCACAGTCACCGCATTTACTGTCTCATTTGCTTCCGCACATAAATTCATTGTCAGCGGCATGATAAGACCTGCACCTGCTGCCTCTTCCGGTGTAACCATCGTCGTTGCTTCCGGTGTTACCTCCGGATCAGCTACTACATTTTCTTTCACAACAGCGTCACCACCGGATACAGACTCTTCCCCTACTACTGTAGCCGCTTCCTCTGCCTGTACCGTAAGTGTTCCGTTCCCTGCGACAGTTCCCACTACCAGCACTGCCACCAGAACCTTTACGATTTTTTCTTTTACATACTTACTAAGTCTACTCATCTGATTTCTCCCTTATATGAAACCCCATGTGTTACTCCCAACGCACTTAAACGTTTTCGTTCTTCTTTACATCTATTAAGACTATAGGTCTCATAAAAAAGGTTCAGATTTTTTATTAAATTTGTGATTTATTGCTTATTTTTGTTCTCTGGTTGTCCATTTGTGGTACCAATGTCCTAATAGGCGGCCGTTTCTGTCAGTACTCCATGGAGCAGTGCTCTCCGCTTCGTGCCTGCGGAACCATAGCAGGTAGACAGCGACACAATGTTCCCTCTGGCGCTTAAGTCCACATCCGATGCATACAGGGAATGCTCCGTCGCCCACTGCACGTAATCATCGTAGGAAGCATCCGAGGTAAAGGTTGCGAAGCGGTCGCTGGTGCTTCTGGTCTCGTAATAAGCAAAGATTTCATAAATATAGACCTTATCTTCCGTATAGATATAAAAATACGGATCCTCCTTACAGCTTACCGTCCCCTTCAACAGATTTTTAAAACTACCGAACATGCTCTCATCCCGCATATTATGTCCGAAGACGAAGGTGTTCCGGTCCGACCAGTCCGCCGAAGCCTCACAATCCATGAAAATACATCCGGCATTTACACTTTCTCCCTCAAAAGAATGCTTCAGATAATAATTGTTGTCCTCGCCCTGTACCACCGGATAGCTGATATCCAGCGCCGGAAAATAAAGCCATCCCCGGAAATCCGGATTGGTCTTCTTGAGATTTGCAAAATCAATCTGCAGATCTGGGTAGTTTTTCACCTGTACTTCTTCCGTCTCTTCCACCCGAGGGTCCTCCACCACTGCCTCCTGTCTTATGGCATCATATTCGTTTTTCGCCTTTTGCTCCGACAGATAGGAATACAGACTCATCCCTCCGGTGATCAGAACTGCCGCCGCCAGTATTGCTGTGATGATATTTTCCACTTTCTTATTCTTCATGTTTGTCCCCTTTTTGCATCTGTCTGAATTTACTAATGATTATAACTTATTTTTAAGTATTCGTCTTTACGAAAGACTCATTTTTTGATATTTTTAAGTTGTGATCATAAAAATATTGGGGGGGGAATTATATCTTATGATACATTTTTTTGCTATCCTTTCACTGCTTCTGTGCGGTGTCTGCTATACCGGTTTCCAAAAAGAGGAAGACAAATGTAAATTCCAAAACATTACCCGGTTCGTCTGGATCATTTTCGGGGCTGCCCTGCTGCTTCGTCTGATCCTTGCTTATACCACCCACGGTTTCGGCAATGATATTGCCTGTTTTGCTGCGTGGGCTGACCGGATCTTCACCGTAGGTCCCGGGGCATTCTATTCCGCGGAGACTTTTACCGATTATCCGCCTGGATTCATGTATGTCCTGTATCTCATCGGGGCGCTGCGTTCCCTGCTTGGGATTCCTTATTATTCCAGCCTGCATATCATGCTGTTAAAGCTGCCTGCTATTCTGTGCGACATGGCCTGCGGCTATCTGCTCTACAAAGAGGCGACAAAAAGACTGCATTTTTCCGAAATACAATCTGTATGTGTAGCTTGTGCTTACCTATTCCAGCCGGCAATCATCCTGAATTCTTCCTGCTGGGGGCAGGTGGATTCCGTTCACACCCTGGTGGTGATCCTGATGTGCCTGTTTCTTATGGACGGCAAAATGCTTCCGGCTTATGCGATCTACGGTATTGGAGTTCTGTTAAAGCCGCAGACACTGATCTTCACTCCCGTCCTTCTGGTCGGCATTTTGGATCATGTATTTTTGCAGGATTTTTCCTGGAGAAAATTTTCTTATAATCTGTGTGGCGGTCTGGCTGTGATCTGCGGCATGCTTCTGTTGTGCGTTCCCTTTGGTCTGGATGCCGCCACCTCGCAGTATACTTCCACGCTGGGTTCCTATGAATATGCGGCGGTTAATGCCTATAATTTCTGGGGGCTGTTAGGCATGAACTGGGTGGACCAGAACACGATCTTTCTGTTCCTTCCCTGCCGAACCTGGGGATCCATTGCCATTGTGCTGATCGTTCTTTTTACTTTTCTGATTGCCTTGCGTTGCCGAAAAGAACCTTCACGCTATTTTTGCCTCGGTGCTTTTATCATTCTGACTATGTTCCTGTTTTCTGTCAGAATGCACGAACGCTATATGTATCCGGGACTTGCACTGCTACTGTTCTGCTGTCTGTATAAACCCGCCGGCTCCCTGTGGAAATGTTATGCCGGTTTCGCCGCGCTGCATTTCTACAACACTGCCAACGTGCTGTACCATTACGATCCGCAGAACTATGACCGCAAGGCTCCCATAATTCTGCTGGTATCCGCAGGCATGTTATATTGTCTGTATGATTTCTACAAAATCATCTGGAAATATTATGTCCATGGAGAAGCGGTACCTGTTGCTGCCGGCACAAAAGGGCATGCCGGAGCAAACCGCAGTTCTTCTACAGTCTCCGGTGCCGGACTATGGCAGCTGTTCCGGGAACATTTTCTGTCTCCTTTAGAACCCACGCCTTCCGAAAAACGTCTGCGCTTCACGAGAGCAGACCTGTGTCTGTTGCTGGCAATCTGTGCTCTCTACAGCTTTTTTGCACTCTATGACCTGGGCGACCGCAAGGCTCCCGAGACAACCTACGATATGACACAGAATCAGGTCATTGAACTGGAATTTCCGGAAAATACAGCTCCCGTTACCCTGGCAAGTTACATCGCGCCCTGGCATCAGCGGCATTTTACGGCTGAAGTCCGTAGCTCAAAGGCCGAGGACTGGACGTATCTGGGCGAGATCATTCTGAATAATGTCTTCACCTGGCAGGATGTGTCTTTGGAAGATCTGACCCGGCAGGCAGGCGTAACCGACGCCCGCTGCCTGCGTCTCACACTGACCGATACGGATGCGTCTCTGATCGAGCTGGTCTTCACGGATGCGGACGGTGAAATCCTGCGCCCTGTGAATGCCTCTGCTTACGAGACTTTGTTCGATGAGAGCGATTGCTACCCGGAACGCTATTCTTTCCGTAACAGCATGTATTTCGATGAGATCTATCATGCCCGTACGGCTTATGAATTCCTCCACGGACTGCCCACTTATGAAAATACGCATCCGCCTTTGGGCAAAATTCTGATTTCTGTGGGTATCGCTATTTTCGGGATGAATCCCTTCGGCTGGCGGATCATGGGTACTTTATTTGGCATCGCCATGCTGCCCTTCCTCTATCTGTTAGGAAAGAAAATGACCGGCAATACCCCCGCAGCGGCTCTCGCCTGCTTCCTGTTTGCCTTTGATTTCATGCATTTTACACAGACCCGGATCGCCACTATTGATGTGTATATTACCTTTTTCGTGATCGCCATGTACTATTTTATGTACCGTTACTGCACCATGAGTTTCTATGACACGCCTTTGCATAAGACTTTTATTCCTCTAGGGCTGTGCGGTGTCTGCATGGGGCTTGGCATTGCCAGCAAATGGACCGGTGTCTATGCCGGATGTGGTCTGGCACTGCTGTTTTTCGCGCACTTGCTGCGGCGCTACCGGGAATACCTTTACGCCAAAGCACATCCCGGCAAAAGCACAAACGGTATCGATCATAAATACATAGTGAAGAATTTCCCTAACGATACGATCAAGACCATTGATTTCTGTCTGACCTTTTTCGTATTGATTCCGGCAGTGATCTATCTGCTGTCCTACCTGGCATTTGTGGACAATTCCCATCCGGGATTGTTTGACCGTATGCTGGCGAACCAGACTTCCATGTTCAATTACCACAGTGGCCTGGAGGCGACACATCCCTACTCTTCCTCCTGGTATGAGTGGCCGACCATGGTACGTCCGATCTGGTATTATTCGGGATATGTGACCGATGCAATCAAAGAGGGGATCAGCGCTTTCGGCAATCCTGCTGTATGGTGGATCGGTATTCCGGCATTTATTTACATCCTGTACCTGTTAATTCGCAATAATGCGTTTCTCTGTTCTCTGACAGGACACACAAAAACAGAGAGCTCCACAGATACTGCAATTACCCTGTCCCACAGAGAATATGCAACAGCTGCTTTTCTGGCAGTCGGCTACCTGGCACAGTACCTGCCCTGGTTCTTCGTCACCAGGATCACTTTCATCTACCACTATTTCCCCAGTGTTCCTTTTGTGGTGCTGATGATCGTGTACAACCTGATGCAGTTGAAGAAGCATATGTCTGACCGTACCTTCACCATCGTCTGCTGCGCTTACGCCGCGGTAACATTGGCCCTGTTCCTGCTGTTCTATCCGGTATTGTCCGGACAGCCGGTGGATGTGGATCTTGTTATAAAATACTTACGTTGGAAACCGACCTGGGTATTGATCTCTGGTTAAATGAAAGGCAAGAGACTATTATGACCATTCTTCTGAATACCATCTTCATTTTATTTATAGGAATATGGTTTGTTCGCTTTTTTGTTGAAATGGATGTTCCGGAAAAATACAGAGTTTCTCGATTTTTTCAAAATACAACAGACTATAAAGGAGAAGGTCTGACGAAAAAAGACGTTCTCCGGATTCTGTTTTTGGCTTTTCTGATCCGTGTACTGATATATTTTGCAAGTGTGCTTATCTATTTGGTGCAATCAGATTTTTTATCACATGCAGCTGCATTTTCCTGGAATGATTTTTTCAATCTGTGGAATAAATCTGATGCCCAGCATTATCTTGATCTCGCGGAAAAAGGATATGTCAATTGCACAGAAGTAACGGAATGGTCTGGCAGAGAAGAGCATCTATTTCTCGTCTTCTTCCCGTTATATCCCTGGTTCATCCGCTTCTTTCACTTTTTTGTGAACAGTTATGCGGTGGCTGCATTTGCTGTTTCCATCATTTCTTTTTGTGTGGGCTGTGTCTTTTTCTATGGTGCTGTAAAGGAGGAATACGGAGCTTCCATTGCCGAGAAATCATTGACTTTGTTATTGTTATACCCGTTTTCTTTTTTCTTCGGAGGAATCATGACAGAGAGCTTGTTTTTCTGTCTGATTTCTGCGGGTTTTTTCTATATCCGCAGGCATAAATGGCTGATTGTGGGGCTGATTGGGCTTTTAGCATCCCTCTGTCGTATTCAGGGTGTTATCCTTTTAGGCGTCGGTATAGTTGAATTTCTAATATCTTCTCAACTAATTCGGATGATTCAGGAGGGGCAGTTCAAGGGCTTTCTGAAATACTTTTTTACAGAGGCCGTCTGGCTGTTTCTGATTCCCATCGGGAACCTTGTGTACTTAGGGCTTAATTATCAGATCACCGGCAATGCTTTTCAGTTCACTGTTTATCAGAAGAATCACTGGTATCACACCACTACCTGGTTCACAAATTGTGTAGCGGAAATTATGCGTTATATTTCCGGTCAGGTCTCTGATACCACGCTTCTCATATGGTATCCTGAACTGATCCTGTTCGTTGTGGCTGCTGCACTGCTTCTCTATTCTCTCCGGACCCAGCCGCTGAAATACAGTGCCTATCTCCTGGTCTATACCCTGATCAATTACTCTGTCACATTTCTGATCAGTGGTGGGCGGTATATGCTGAATGCAATTCCTCTTTTTTTCTTTACCGCCGCATTACTTAATAAACACAAACTGTTGTATCAATTGCTGTGTTTTGCATCAGCTTTATTATATGGGATTTGCTTTACCGCTTTTCTCACGGGTGGTGCGATTTATTGATTTTGTCCCTATTTACATTTGTGTGTCTGATTTATCAACAGTATAATTATACATTTCACGAATTGCGTATGCAATTAGAAAATCAAGTAGTCCAAATTTAAATACAATACCATAAGGCTTTCCAGATAATCTGGGAAACAGTAGTAATGATTAGTGGCATTTCGTACCAGTATCAAAAGCCTTTGACCATATATTTACAGACCAAGAGCTTTACGAAGAATACAACCTTACTGATGAAGAAATAAATATCATAGAATCAGTCATCAAAGAACGAAAATAACAATACCAATACCCTTTGTCATGTGGTAAAATAAGGAAAAACCTATTATGAAACCTAAGTAAACGACATTGGATTTGCTGCTTACATCAATACCGACGTAAAGTGTGTTTATTGTAATCACCTTCTTTCGTTATGGATTAAAGTGTTCAATCGGCTTGGTAAAACCCATGATCATGGAGCATCGACACCCTCGCATATAAGAATCCAGCTTAAGATGGACAGATGCGAAACCACACTGTTAGATGGTTGTCCATGTACTTAAGCAAACAGCCAGCCGGTTTGAAGCTAACTTCCATGTCAGGGGAACAGACTTATTATGAAGCAACCATTACTGGTTCAACAGGGGGGAAAAGAACTATTACCTGATTGACACTAGGACAATTATATCATGGGCTTTACTAAGCCTATTGAACAATATTTATTTGGTAACTGAGATACATGTATTTATGTATCTGAAAGATATTATACGAGGGAGGATTGGACATGAAAATTTTGAAAAGTATTCTTAATTATATTCCATTAGCCACGTTTATCATATTTGTGGTTACTGATGGAATTATTTCTTTAACATCGGCATTAATTTTTGTTATTTCCACGATTGGTCTACTGATTAATTGGAAAAGAAAAAAACCAGCGATGAAGAATTAAGAAAATTCCAATTTATCAATTACAGGTGACATTGAAAGAGTCAGCCCATTCAAGGTGCTGGCTCTTTCAAAAATTTTATTCTAATAAATTGCACGACAACTTAGTGTAAAACGAACTCCCCATTATGGAAAAATGAATAGAAAATGTATAAAAGTGGCAAAAGCGAATAATTATAAGGGTTTATGCATTACTAATCAATTTTCTGTCATTTTCATAATCTCTTTATTATTCGTAAATTATACTATTTTAAGCATATACAACGATATTCTGATGGTGTTAAATGATAACGCTTTTTAAACAATCTACAAAAATAATCCACATTATGGAATCCGCTTTCATAAGCAATTGTTTTTATTTTTTTATTCGTATTTTTCAATAACCAGGAAGCTGTCTGTAAACGATACCCTATCAGATAATCAACCGGCGTGGTATGTAAAAATCGTCGGAACAAATTAAGTGCTGTACTTTTGCTGACTCCTATATGTGAAGCTATTTCATTCAGCGACAGCCCATGGTTATAATTTTCATGTATATATTGCATCATTAACTGTACTCTTTTCTGTGCAGCCTCATCGACTGTCTGCGCCTCTTCTTTACCGGATATCTTTACATTTTCATAAAAAATCAACCATAAATTCTGCAACAATGCAAAAGTAGCAAGCTCCCTTATTTTCTCATTCTCCTGTATTTCAATTATTTTTATCATAATTTGTATAATTTTTACCTGCCATGATTCATCAGTTCGAAAACATTGAAAGGATATATTCGATGAAATGATTGGCAAAACATATTTTTTATATATTAAACTGTTCTCCGGAGCAATAAATTCAGGCATGCATACAAAGTTAGGAATAACACCACCAGATGATGCATAAAACTGATGCAATATTTTAGAATTTATAAAAATCGCTTCTCCTTCTGACAATATAATCTGTTTTTCGCCTATCCCACATGTAACTTGTCCGGACTCGACATATAAAAACTCAAATTCCCTGTGCCAGTGCCATTCAATACAATGAAAATCAAACAGTTCCAGATTATCATAATAATACTGGAATGGATAAACACTGCTTCCGTGCGGTTTGATTTCCATGAATTCCTCGTCTGTAAGTATTTTATTATATGCTTTATTGTAATCCATCCCCATATCGCATTCTTCCTTTTTTACGATATTATACAGTATTTATATGATTTAATTCAATGTATATATCTAATATTTGTTATATAATCAAACAAAAAAAAGAAACGAGGTATTCTTATGATTTTTAAATGGATGAATGAAAGTGCAATTAGAGGTGGAAAATAGAGAATGAGTACTGTAAAGAAAAATGACTACAATAAAACAAAAACAGCCTGTTATATGGGTTTTATCACACAAGCTATTGCGGCGAATTTCGCACCGCTTCTTTTTTTGAAATTTCATAATGACTATAATATTTCTCTCGGCAATATTGCTTTAATATCCACTTTTTTCTTTTTCACACAGCTTCTGGTGGATCTGTTTTGTGCTAAATTTGTAGATTATATTGGATATCGTGTCTGTATTGTTGCATCAGAAATATTTGCTTCACTTGGTCTGGTTGGACTGGCATTTTTACCTGAGCTTTTACCTGATCCTTTCATTGGAATTATATGCAGTGTCGTTATATATGCTATAGGAAGCGGCTTAATCGAAGTGCTTTGCAGCCCTATCATTGAAGCCTGTCCATTCGAAAACAAAGAAGCAACTATGAGCCTGCTCCATTCATTTTACTGTTGGGGAGCTGTTGGAACCATTTTGGTTTCCAGCCTGTTTTTTCTGATATTTGGAATAACCAGTTGGAAATGGCTTGCCGTGATATGGGCACTCATTCCGGCAGTTAATACTTATAACTTCATTACCTGTCCGATTGAACATCTGGTTGACAATGGCACCGGTATGGGAATCAAGAAGCTATTTTCCAAACCATTTTTCTGGGTTGCGATTTGTCTGATGATCTGTTCCGGAGCTTCTGAACTTGCAATGGCTCAATGGGCATCTGCTTATGCGGAATCTGCACTTGGATTATCAAAAACACTGGGGGACTTAGCAGGTCCATGTATGTTCGCAATCACAATGGGAATCAGTCGTATGATTTTTGGAAAATATGGAGAACGACTGGAATTAATGAAGTTTATGAGTTGTTCCGGCATATTATGTGTTATATGCTATCTTCTTTCTGCCTTGTCTCCTAATCCGATTATAGGACTTATAGGTTGTATTTTATGTGGATTTTCAGTTGGCATTATGTGGCCGGGAACAATCAGTATTTCTTCAAAAACTTTTCCAAAAGGTGGAACAGCTATGTTCTCTCTCCTTGCCATGGCGGGAGATTTAGGCGGCAGTATTGGACCTGGGATCGTTGGTCGTATTACCCAGTATGCGGAAAATAATATCCGGATTGGCATGGGATGCGGACTTATTTTTCCGGTAATTCTATTATTTATGCTGTTTCTTCTATATCTAAAAAATCAGTGCAAGCAGAAATAGCACTGTATAAAGCAAACATAAAACTACCCAATAAAATTTCATATCTTCAGACAGCTTTATTGGGTAGTTAAATCATTATTTCAAAATATTATATTTTTATTTTCAGCTTTTCAAATTATATATATGTTAAAAGGTGCTTGAATATATCAGAGATCTGGAAAGCACCGGCAACTATAAACCGGCAGATATCATTCCTATTCACGTGATCCGGGAAAGAAAAGTATTTTACAATACAGTTTCTGCCGGTACCGGCTCTTTCCTCGACAGCGATGAATATGAGATGATTTCCTCTCCTGATATTCCGGAAGCCGCAACCTTCGGTGTATATGTAGATGGTGACAGTATGGAGCCTAGATATCATAATAAGGATCTCATCTGGATTGAACAGACAGCATGCCTTGATGATGGCGAAATAGGTATCTTCTATCTTGATGGAAACGCATATGTGAAGAAATTTCAGAATAACAGACTCGGAACCTACCTCATATCACTGAATAAAAAATATGATCCAATCCCGGTTACAGAGAACAGTTCCTTCAAAATATTCGGCCGTGTTCTTTCATAAGTCCTTTTTTTTGGGACACTTAAAACTGTAGGATTATTATAGCGGAACAGACCTGAATAATTCTGAATTTGGAGGTGCATATATATGAATACTGATATGGATATAGACATAAACACTGTGACAGACACAATTACCTGCAGACTTGTTGAAGCCAGGGCAGATCTTGGCATTACCCAGAAAGAACTTGCATCAGCAACCGGCATCAGCCTGAAAACTATTGCCAATATCGAGTCAAAACAGCATATTCCTTCTCTGCTATACGCCATGAGAATTGCAGATTTTTTTCACAAACCGGTAACAAGCCTGTTCTGCTATCATTCTGGTGTTCAGCAGACTCCCTCTAAAGGAGACGATCTGAATGAATAATAAAAAACAGTTGGATTTCCAGACCATCGCTGTTGATTTTGACGGTACCCTGTGTTACAGCAAATGGCCGGAGCTTGGTCAACCCAACCATGCACTGATTGAATATCTCCAGGAATGGAAACGCAACGGCAACAAACTCATTCTCTGGACCTGCCGCGCCGGCGAAGCTCTGTCGAAAGCTGTCGAATGGTGCCGGGAACAGAATCTTGAATTTGATGCAGTTAATGATAATCTTCCGGAAATCATCGAATTCTATGGACACAACAGCCGGAAGATTTCCTGTGATTACTATATCGATGACCGGATGCTGCTTCCGGAAAACGCAAAGGCATAGAACCCGTAATGGGGCTATGCCTTTGTGCTTATTCTGGCATTCATTTTTAGTTAGTGCGGGTTATTTACCTAATACAGTTTTTCTCATAATAAAAATCTGTTAGTTAAACTTTTTCAAATTTTGCTACTTCATCCGATAAATCTTCCGAAAGGTTCTTATTTTCGTCCGCCTGCACTGTAATTGCTGAAATTGCTGTTACAAGTTGTGATATCTCTTGTGCTACGTTTGTAACACCTTTTGCAGATTCTTCAATCGCTATAGAAATGTTATTGATACCTTCATTCATATCATTCATTGTACCTAAGCTATCTTTTGACTTAACTGCAAACTCGTTAAATGTATTACTTGCCTGTTCAGAATCAGCATCATAATTTCCAATAATTTTTACAAAGTTGTCATAATCAAGTGCTACCTTTTCATCTACAAAACGAATCATTTCCGTTGCATTTCCAGACAGATTGTTTACTGCCTCAATAACTTTTCCACTGATTTCCTGAATATTGTTTGCTGTCTCACGTGAACTATCTGCAAGCTGTCTGATTTCATCTGCAACAACGGCAAAGCCCCTGCCTGCTTCCCCTGCTCTTGCTGCTTCAATCGATGCATTAAGTGCTAGAAGATTTGTCTGTGCTGCGATATTTAAGATATTTTCTGTAAGTTTTGCAATTTCATTTACAGACTTAGATGCTTCTACTGCCTCCGCGACATCCTTTTGAATGCCATCAAATGTTTCTACTGTTTTTTCTTTTGATGCAATCGCTTCTTTATAGCTATTTTCTGCAGTAAGCTTCACTTCATGCAACTTCATTGCAGAGTTCTTAGCATCCTCATTCATGCCTGCCATTTTCTCTAGCAGATTATTACATCCTTGGGCTAAATCATATAGAGAAGCAGATACCTCTTCCATGGATGCTGCAAGTTCTTCCGATGTTGCACTCACATTGGATGCACTCATATTTGAAGATTCCGCCTCATTTTGTACAAGATAGGAAGATTTTTTCATATCTTTTGATACACTCTGAATCTTTACCATAAGATTTTGTAATGTTTCAATAAAATGGTTGACACCATTTGCAAGCTGACCAATTTCATCACTGGTTTCATCAAATACTCTTAACGTAAGATTACCCTGTCCTGATTCTATACCTAAAATGATATCATCCAAATCATTCTTTGCTCTTTTTGCTGGACAAACAATGGACTTATTAATAACAATCGAAAGAAGTACGATTACAATAATATCAGCTACCACAAGTGCAAGATCAAAAATGATGCTTCCATTTATTCTGTAGTTGCTATGTCTGATGGCTTCTGCCACTTCTCCTTTTGCTGTTTCAAAAACCGCGGTATCATTATTTTCCACTGCTTCTTCATATTGTTCAAACTGTTCTATAAGCACATTATTCTTTCCTCGAATAGCTTGTAATGCCATTAAATTCAAGACTGTAATCAAAACTGCAAAAAAGCCTACAGACACTAACATTGTTACTAACTTTTTTCCCAAGTTCGTTCTCTTTTTCATGTTTATTTTTCTTCTTTCTGCGAAAGGCACCAATGCGTTATGTTTTGGAATTTTTTACCATCATTTTATCCCACCCCACAAAATTTTGTCAATACTATATTCTCTTGATAGAAAATTTTAATCTTTACTCTGATGAGGATGGCGTGAAACACATCCGTATCAAAGCCAGACCTAATAAATGGCATAAGAATGACTGCCCTTTCTGTCACAAGTCATGTCCTGCTTATGACAAACATTCCAGCAGACCAACCACTTGGAGGGGGCTGGACCGGGAAACTGTAGGCCGCTGTGTCAATCGTGCTCTTCACGATTTAGAACCGTAGCGCTCAAGAAGACTTGTCGTAATACTGACCAGCCACTTATTATTCATTCTGATCGTGGCAGTCAATATGTGTCAGCTGCGTGGCGTGAAGCCACTGAAACAATGCAGAGAAGTTATTCTCACAGCGGTTATCCTTATGATAACGCTTGCATCGAATCGTTCCACTCCTTAATCAAAAGAGAATGGCTTAACAGATTTAATATCATTAACTTCAAACATGCCTACAGGCTTGTATTTGAGTATATTGAAACTTTTTATAACACCGTTAGGATCCATAGCCACTGCGACTATATGTCTCCTAGCAACTTTGAAAAACTATATGAGAGGGTATGTTCTCTGCCGGCAGCTTAGCTGGCAGAACTTCTCATTTTATTTTGTGCTAAATCTTGACAAAAGACCAAAATACTTTATAAAATTAATGAGATTATATTATCCATAAGGAGGAAACATTATGAAATCAGACAAGTCAAAGTGGAAAACACTTAGCATCAAAAATCGTTTAAAGAAAGGCTTCAGACTGACTACATTTGTAGC
>OGKR01001717.1_pt1 | contig 14426 bp, 15 predicted proteins | sample 1572431 | NCBI WGS metagenome assembly OGKR01 (sample SAMEA2582079, study PRJEB24529) | metagenome | biome: Human gut stool | place: China | collected 2011 | reverse complement strand
TACAAATTTCCACCAATAAGGTACATCTCGTTTTTAGTACAGCTTTGCACCTGCTGGAATGTGGTTATCAACCATAAGAAGATGAAGTTCCTCATCCTCTGAATCCTTAAGATTGTTTACTGCTGAAAGTAACATACCGCAGGATTCAATTCCCATCATCTTTCTAGGTGGAAGATTTGTGATGGCAATAAGTGTCTTTCCAACAAGTTCTTCCGGCTCATAGTAAGCGTGGATTCCGCTTAAAATAGTACGGTCTGTGCCTGTTCCGTCATCAAGTGTAAACTGTAATAATTTCTTTGACTTCGGAACTGCTACACACTCTTTTACTTTTACAGCACGGAAATCTGACTTGCTGAATGTGTCAAAGTCTACTTCTTCCTCAAATAAAGGCTCAACCTTTACGTTAGAGAAATCAATCTTCGCATTATCTGTAAAGAATCCGTTGTTGTCACCTGCTGATGCCGCTGCAGATGCTTCTGCCACACTGGTCTGGGCTGCGTTGTTTGCTTCGTTCTTAGCAGCTCCCTGTGACTTCATTGTCGGGAATAATAAAACATCCCTGATCGCCGGTGAATTTGTCATCATCATAACCATACGGTCGATACCGAATCCGATACCACCTGTTGGAGGCATACCGATCGCAAGGGCATTTAAGAAGTCCTCATCTGTGTGGTTTGCTTCCTCATCACCTGCTGCAAAAGCTTTCTCCTGAGCTTCGAAACGTCTTCTCTGATCTTCCGGATCATTTAACTCAGAGTAGGCGTTTGCCATCTCCCATCCGTTCATGAAGAACTCAAAACGCTCTACATAGTTCGGATCTTCCGGTTTCATTTTTGTTAATGGAGAGATCTCAATCGGGTGATCCATAACAAATGTTGGCTGGATCAGGTGCTCTTCTACATATTCCTCGAAGAATAAGTTTAAGATATCACCTTTTTCGTGTCTCTCTTCGTATTCAATATGATGCTCTTCTGCAAGTTTCTTTGCAGCTGCTGTATCTGGAACTTCGTTGAAGTCGATATTTGCATATTTCTTCACTGCGTCTACCATTGTGATCCGCTCAAATGGTTTGGAGAGATCCATGGTATGCTCGCCGTATGTGAGGATTTCAGAACCTGTTACCTCTTTTGCGATATAGCGGTATAAGTTCTCTGTCAGATCCATCATGCCGTGGTAATCTGTGTAAGCCTGATATAACTCCATCAGAGTAAATTCCGGGTTATGTCTTGTGTCAAGACCTTCGTTACGGAATACACGTCCAATCTCGTATACGCGCTCCATACCGCCGACGATCAGTCTCTTTAAGTATAACTCTAAGGAAATACGGAGTTTTAAATCCTCATTTAATGCATTGAAATGAGTTTCAAATGGTCTTGCAGAAGCACCACCGGCATTGGATACAAGCATAGGTGTCTCTACTTCCATGAAGCCCTGTCCGTCTAAGTAACGGCGGATACTGCTGATGACTTTGGAACGTTTTACGAACGTATCTTTTACATCCTCGTTCATGATAAGGTCAACGTATCTCTGACGATATCTTGCATCTGTATCTGTCAATCCGTGATATTTCTCTGGTAAAATCTGCAAACTCTTGGATAAAAGAGTGACTTCCTGTGCATGGATGGAAATCTCACCGGTCTGTGTTTTGAAAACTTTACCTTTGATTCCTAAAATATCACCCACGTCATATTTCTTGAAATCTGCATAAGATCCTTCACCGATCTCATCACGTGCCACATATGCCTGGATACGTCCTTTTAAATCCTGAACGTTACAGAAAGAAGCTTTTCCCATAACACGTTTGAACATCATACGTCCTGCAACAGTCACTTCCTGACCTTCCAGACTCTCGAAGTTGTCCTTGATGTCTGTGCTGTGATGTGTCACATCATATTTTGTGATCTCAAATGGATTTTTTCCGTTTGCCTGTAATTCATGTAATTTGTCATAACGAACCTGGATAAGCTGGTTTGCATCCTGCTGCTGTCCGCCTTTTTTCTGCTGGTTGTTCTGTTCAGCCATTTTCATCCTCCATCCGACTGCTTCTTCGCACATTCTTTTTCCCACCTGTGTTACTACGGGAGCTGATGCACAAAGTCTGTCTTAGTTTGCTCTGTGAATGGAAAGTACTTTGTATTCAAACTCTCCACCTGGTGTTTCAACTTTTACAATATCTCCTACCTGTTTTCCAAGTAATGCCTTTCCTACAGGAGACTCGTTGGAAATTTTTCCTTTTAAGCTGTTTGCTTCTGTGGAACCAACGATTTTATATTCTAATTCCTCGTCAAATTCAATATCTAAGATTTTAACGTTACATCCAATGCTGATCTTGTCGAGGTCAACTTCTTCCTCTACAACTACTTCTGCATTTTTTAAGATTTTTTCAATGTCTTCGATGCGGGCTTCGATATCTCTCTGCTCGTCTTTTGCTGCATCGTACTCAGCGTTCTCGGAAAGGTCTCCCTGTTCTCTCGCCTCTTTGATCTTCGCAGCAACTTCTTTTCTTCTTACTACTTTTAATTCCTGTAATTCGTCTTCAAGCTTCTTAAGTCCTTGATAAGTCAGAATGTTTTTCTTGTCCATCTCGTTTACCCTTCTTTGTAATTACTTTCTTATTCCCTTTCCGGCGCTGCCGGATTTTGTATGTGCGGGTTTCTCGCACGCTTGTGCCCGAGTTGTCTCTCTGCTCAGTCTGAGTAAAATGCCTCTTCAAATCTGTCTCTTACGGGCTTTTTTTTCTTATTTTGTCTGCTCTTGACAATCACAGTATTATAACCGAAAGGCACTATGATGTCAAGATTTTCCGCTATTTTCCAAGGTTTCTTGTGGATTGGGATATAATTTTTTCCCTGAGCCAGAAGGTTGAAATAGCACTGTCCCTCCCACTCAAAATCCAAAACGAGCGTATCTCCCACCACAGACCGCATGTCTGCTCTGTCCGCCAAGCCCTGCACACCGGAAAATGAACGGCTTTTCAACTGTCTTTTCGTGAAAATGAGCGGCATCAGACCGTTTTCCTCGTAGATCTGCTTTGCAAATGCCTGAAAATGTTCTGGGCGGTTCGTGTAAACCGTAAGATGGTTCAGTTCATCCGCCAGCTGGTCAAGCACTTCATCCACGCCCACCGGCTCAAAGATACTTTTTTCCTCGGATTCCTCGTCGATAATTTCCAGATGCAGTTTTTCCGGCGCTATCTGTTTCTCTTTTAAAATCTGTCCAAGCACAGGGACGAAATCCCTAAGATATGCATTGGGGTAAGACATGTTGTCCCTCCACAGATTTTTAATTATTATATGCCAATACCTCTTCAAATAATGCCTGAAGCTGCTCATAATTTTCCACTTCGCAGATTTTTGCGCGGAGGCGGGAGGAATTTTTATAACCTGCGGTGTACCATGCCGCGTGTTTGCGCATCTCACGGATTCCGGTGTATTCCCCCTTAAATTCAATCTGCATTCTCGCATGGCGCAGAATCATGTCCGTGACTTCTGCAAACGATGGTTTTTCCAGTTTTTCACCTGTCTCAAAGTAGTGCAGGATCTGTTTGAAAATCCACGGATTTCCCTCCGCGCCTCTTGCGATCATAAAACCATCACAATTTGTCTCATCCTGCATGCGGATCACATCGTCCGCCGTTAAGATGTCCCCGTTTCCGATGACAGGAATGGAGACTGCTTCTTTCACCTGACGGATGATATCCCAGTCCGCTTTTCCAGAATAGAACTGCTCTCTGGTTCTGCCATGTACCGCGATTGCTGCCGCACCGGACTCCTCTGCGATATGTGCCATCTCCACGGCATTGATATGATCATCGTCAAATCCTTTGCGAATTTTTACCGTCACAGGTTTTTTGATTGCTTTCGCCGTTTTCTCGATGATTTTTCCTGCCAGAAGCGGATTTCTCATCAAAGCGGAACCGTCTCCATTGTTCACAACTTTCGGCACCGGACAGCCCATGTTGATATCTAAGATGTCAAATGGTCTCTCCTCGATCTGTTTTGCAATCTCACTCATGATATCGGGGTCTGAACCAAAGAGCTGAAGGGACACCGGATTTTCTCTTGGGTCTATGGTCAAAAGTTCCTCTGTATTTTTATTTTTGTAGAGGATTGCCTTGGCGCTGACCATTTCCATGCATAAAAGACCTGCCCCCTGTTCTTTGCACAGCAAGCGAAATGGCAGGTCCGTTACCCCTGCCATTGGTGCTAAAATTAAATTGTTTTCTAAAGTTACATTTCCGATCTGCAGCTTTCGAATTGAATCCATTGTTTTTCCTTATCTATCCTGATGATTTACAGCTTCCGCTGTATTTATGACTGATTTTTTGTCATTTTCTGCTGTCGTTATGCCTGTTTGATTCTTCCTGATTTACGGTTCTGTTTTTTATAGATTAAGTTCATACCTTTTAATGTCAGGTTTGGATCATACACGTCGATCATGGATGTCTCACTTGCAATGATACGTCCAAGTCCACCGGTGGCAACCACTTTGATCTCACCTAAATTTGCTTCCTCTTTCATATGGCGGACAATGTATTCTGTCTGTCCGATCTGTCCATACACCAACCCAGCCTGCATACTCGTGATGGTTTCTTTTGCAAGGATGCTGTCCGGTTTCTTGATCTCAATCTCCGGAAGTTTTGCTGCATCCTCCCAGAGTGCCTTTGCGGAAATACGGATTCCTGGGGCTGTGACACCGGATACGAACGCTCCGGTTGCATCTACAAGGTCATAAGTGGTGGCTGTACCGAAATCAAGTACGAGCACCGGACCGCCATAAATCTCATAAGCTGCCGCAGCATCCACGATACGGTCTGCACCGATCTGACGTGGATTTTCTGTGACGATACGGATTCCCGTTTTTGTTCCCGGCTCGATCACGATTGGACGGATGTTTAAGTATTTGATCACCGCGCCCTCTAAGGAATGCATGACATTCGGAACTACCGATGCAATAATCGCATCCTGAATCTCATCGCAGTGAATGCGGTTCTGCTCCAAAAGATTTGTCAGAAGCATACCGTACTCATCTGATGTACGCGGCATTTTAGTCGTCATACGAAAACTTGCTACAATTTCATCTCCATTGAATACACCTACTGTTATGTTTGTGTTTCCTACATCAATTGTAATAATCATGTTATTCCTCCAATTTATCAAAAATTACCTTGTAATATAATTCCAGTCCACGGAGCAGATCTTCATTTTTCTGGCGGAGTTCTTTGATCTTCAGTCCGCTTCCGATATCATCGTATAAAAGATCGTCCTCATTGCACGCGGTGCGGAACTCCAGATTTCCTTCCTCGTCAAAAACAAGCTGAAGGATTCCTCCGATATCTGCACAAAAAAGCACACACATGACTTTCAACTGATTTTTGATCTCATCCGGAAGATTTTTGAAATTCTCATTGATATAGAATTTCTGATTGTACGCACTCGCACCACAGAGCACAAGTTCCTCTGGTGGCTGTATTTGATTTGTTTTCTTATTTTCACTCATATTTCTTTTCCTGTTTTATAAATATTGGTATTTACACGTATCCATAGATTCCTCTTACGGATACTTCGCCTGTGGAGACAAGCTTTCTGCTCTCCCAGGTATCCACGATCAGTTCTCCTTTTGGCGTGATTCCCATGGCTTTACCCTCAAACGGTTCCTTAGGATCAAGCACTTTTACCTGCTGATGCATGTTCACAAGATGTGAATTGTATTCGTTTACAAGACCGGAAAGATCCTCTGTCTGCAAAAAAATCTCATAGTAGTGTTCAAAGGCTTCCCAGATCCGCTCGACTAATTCTGCCCTGTGATAGTGTTCCTTTGTCTCTATAAAAAGTGAGGTTGCGACAGATTCAATGTCTTTCGGGAAACTTTTATTCTGCACATTGATTCCAATTCCCACTACAATATGGTTTACATAATCAAACTGTGCACTCATTTCTGTCAGAATGCCGCACACTTTTTTTCCACTCATGATGATGTCGTTCGGCCATTTGATACCGGCCGGTCTGCCTGTCATATCCGTAATCGCCTTAGACACTGCAAGCGCCGTCACTAACGTAATCATGGAAGCATGGTTCGGATCGATTTCCGGCTTTAACACCAGCGTCATCCAGATTCCCTGCCCTGCCGGGGAGTCAAACCCTCTGCCACGGCGTCCTTTTCCTGCATCCTGTCTTTCGGCAATGACATAGGTTCCATTCGGTGCTCCCTCTTCTGCAAGCTGTTTTGCTCTGGTGTTAGTAGAATCCACCACATCAAAAAATGCAATTTTTTCCCCGATCCATCTGGTTTTGCGAACACTCTGCAATTCGCTCTCACTTAAAATATCCGGAACTGAGACAAGCCGATAACCCTTGTTCTGGACGGCCTCAATCTCGTAACCGGCTTCTTTTAACTGATTGATCGCCTTCCAGACTGCTGTCCGTGAGACCCCAAATTTTTCACACAATTCCTGCCCGGAGACATATCCATCTGTCTCACGGAGCAGGGTAAGTATTTCTGTTTTCATGTATTACTCCACGTTTCTACCACAATTATTTTATATCTGTAGTTAAATCTGCATGATCCTGATTGTGCTGCTTTTTAATCAGCCAGTGTTGCGAGCATGACTGCCTTGATGGTGTGCATTCTGTTCTCCGCCTCATCAAAAACAACGGACTGTGCACTCTCAAATACTTCATCGGTCACTTCAAGTTCGCTGTAACCGAATTTCTCGTAAACTTCTTTTCCGATTTTTGTCTTCAGATCATGGAATGCCGGCAGACAGTGCATGAAAATCGCGGTTTCTTTTGCCTGATCCATCACTGCTTTGTTCACCTGGTATGGCATCAGGTCACTCAGACGTTCTGCCCAGACTTCGTCCGGTTCGCCCATGGATACCCAGACATCCGTGTAGATAACATCTGCATCTTTTGCAGCTTCCGCAACATCCTCTGTCAGTGTGATGGTTGCTCCGGTCTCTTTTGCAACGTTTTTACAGTATGCTACTAATTCGTCATTTGGAAAATATTTTTTATTGGTACATGCTACGAAATCCATGCCGAGTTTTGCACATGTCACCATCAGGGAATTACCCATGTTATAGCGGGCATCGCCCATGTATACAAATTTAATTCCTTTTAACGTTCCAAGATGTTCACGGATGGTAAGCATATCTGCCAACATCTGTGTCGGATGGAATTCATTAGTCAGACCATTCCAGACCGGAACACCGGCGTATTTTGCAAGTTCCTCCACGATGTCCTGTCCGTAACCACGGTACTCGATTCCATCAAACATACGTCCAAGCACTCTTGCTGTATCCGGGATACTCTCTTTCTTGCCGATCTGAGAACCACTTGGATCAAGATATGTAACATGCATTCCAAGGTCATGCGCTGCAACTTCGAAAGAACAGCGGGTACGGGTACTTGTCTTTTCAAAGATCAATGCGATATTTTTTCCGATCAGGCTGTCATGTAAGATGCCTTCTTTTTTCTTTTTTTTCAAATCAGCCGCAAGATCGATCAGATATAAGATCTCTTCCGGTGTGTAATCCATGATTTTTAAAAAATTGCGTCCTTTTAAGTTCATCCTTCTACCGTCCTTTTCTGTTTGAATTTTAAAATGCAGCCCTTTTTCCGTGAGCAAAAGCTGTGTCGGCTGCATTTTCTCTAAGATAAAACATGGCTGCCACGGAATATTTTCCCTGCGGCAGCCTCGTTTTCATGCTTAATTCTCTTTTCCGACCTCAACAACAGATTTTGCAAGACCTGCAATTCCCTGAATCTCGGATGGGATAATAATCTTGGTAGCTTTTCCGTCGGCTGCCTTTGCAAATGCCTCTAAGCTCTTTAACTGAAGAACGCCTGCATCCGGTGCTGCTTCTTTTAACATACGAAGACCATCTGCATTTGCCTGCTGGATCTTAAGGATTGCTTCTGCCTGACCTTCTGCCTCTCGGATGGTAGCCTCTTTGTGAGCTTCTGCACGGAGGATAGCTGCCTGTTTCTCTGCCTCTGCATCAAGGATGGCAGATTCTTTTTTACCTTCTGCAACAAGGACTGTGGATTTTTTCTCACCTTCCGCACGAAGAATCGCTTCACGGCGTTCACGTTCTGCCTTCATCTGTTTCTCCATGGCATCCTGGATCGCTGCCGGTGGAATGATGTTCTTTAATTCCACACGATTTACTTTGATTCCCCAAGGATCTGTTGCAACATCAAGAGATGATCTCATCTTGGTGTTGATCGTCTCTCTGGATGTCAGTGTCTCATCTAATTCGAGATCACCGATGATGTTACGAAGTGTTGTGGCAGTCAGATTCTCGATTGCCATGATCGGATTCTCAACTCCGTATGCATAAAGCTTTGGATCTGTGATCTGGAAGTATACAACGGTATCGATCTGCATGGTTACGTTATCTTTTGTAATAACCGGCTGTGGTGGGAAATCAACCACCTGCTCTTTTAACAAAACCTTTTTCGCTACGCGGTCGATAAATGGTGCTTTGAAATGAAGTCCTACCGACCAGGTGGTAAGATATCCGCCCAGACGTTCTACAACAATTGCATTAGCCTGTGGCACGATCTTAATACATGAAACTGCGATTGCAAGTGCAACCAGAATGAGCACAATAAGTGCGATAAGTAAACCCATAACATTCCCTCCGTTATCTTGTTTTGTTTTTGTTTTTGACTTCAGAGACCCTGCTATTCGTAATCCATCCATACATTTCTGATCACGATCTGTCTCTGTTACGTTCCATATTACTATATTTGCTATCAGAATACAAATAAAAAATTGAGGATGCCTTCCAAAGACACCCTCAACGCTGCTGTTCACCCGTACCCTGTTCCGGTAACCCGTTCAACTTATCTTAATAAAATACATGATTTCCGATCACAACACCTGCATGACCTGAACTTGCACGTCTGAAACAGGTTGCACCGCCTGTATTGTCAGTTCCGTTCAATGCTTCCTGTGCTGCCTGTAAGCAGGACTGCTTTGGTCCTTTTGCCGCTACATTTGCAACTGATCCTGCTCCAGCCGGTGGGAACTGACTCTTCTGGTAAATAACATCATGCACGGTTCCTGGATAACCGCCTGATCTGACACGGTTCATAACAACTGCACCGACTGCAAGCTGTCCCTCATATACTTCATTTCCAGCCTCACACTGAATAATTGCTGCAAGCAGTGTCACATCATCCACAGTTGCCTCAACTGCTGCATTCTGTACCGTTGTCACTTCCGTGACCTGTGCTGCTTTTTTTGCCGCTTCTTCCTCAGCGATCCTTGCCAGCTCTGCCTGTTCTTCTTCAATCGTAATACCCTCGCCCAAAGCTAAGGATGTTGTGACATAATCTGCGCTGACATAACGGGTTGTTCCGCCATATACAACAGCTATCCATTGATCATCTGTCTCCACACCGGAATCAACTTTCAAGGTAGTTCCCTCGGAAACTGCTGTGATAACGGAAGCATTCTCATCCGCTTCGCTTCTGATACGAAGTCCATTGGTGAGAACCTCTGCCTCTGTATCAAAATTCTGCTGTGCGTAGGCAAGTGCCTCTGTTCCGGTCACGCAGTAATCATTGTTCACATATCCGTCCACATTTCCTGACGCAACATGTGTCCAACCGCTTCCTTCCTCCTGAATCTCTGCGACATCACCTTTGTATAATTTTCCTACGATCTCTGCATCAGCATCTGCGGAAGCTCTGACATATAAATAGTCGTTGACGTCTGCCATAAGGCGGTTCTGCCAGAGTGCTTCTTCCTCTGTCTGCTCACTGCCTGCTGTTTCTGTTGAAACATCCGTCTCTGTATCAAATGCCGCATTCTCTGCCTGTACGGCAGTATCCGCATCTGCCACATCTGCAGACATTTCAGTCAGACCTCCCTCTGCATCCTGCTCTGCCGCATCACCGGATGTAACACGTGCAACATTCATCTGCTCCACATTTGCATCTGCCAGCTCGATATATTCGTAGGCATCGCTCTCATACTGACTCATAGATACTGCGATTCCTGCAATTCCATTTGTAGCTAAGTCCGTCGTTGTTGCCTGTGATGCCACACCTGTTTTATAATCCGCTGGTGCAGCCTGTGCGACCGAGGTCATCACTACCACTGACATGGCAACTGCAATGGCTCCTGCCGCTCTTTTCTTTAAATTCATAGAAACCTCCATCAGTGTTCATTACTAAATAATATTACACCTTTGTTGTGTTTTATTCATAATTGTTACAATTGTTACGGATTTGTTACAGGAGCGATTATAGCAAACGGATACAAAATTGTCAAGTTTTCAGGAAAACACCTCAGTGAGCACAGCATCGATCAGCTTCTCCGGAGCCTCTTTTTCCGGATTTTCACCGGACTTTTGCGCCATTTTATCATCCTGCGCCTGCTGCGTGATCTCCCGTGCCGTCTCGTTCTGTTTTTCGGATATACGGCTCAGTTTTTCTTCCAGTTCAAAAAATTGTTCTTTTTCTTTCTTTTTCCATTTATTTATCTTTCGTAATGTGACAAGCTCAAGCAAAAGCATCAGCCCAACTGCTGCTGCAAGAAGCTCAAGTGAATAGGAATACATCATCTGCATCACCACTTCCATCGTACATTACCTCTTTCTCGTAATTATTCAATCCCCGCCATTCTTCGGCAGCTTCATAATTACTGTTCCTTCATGATTGCTATTACTTCATATTTACATTATAAAAATGTTTTTATTTTTTGAAAAGGGACTTGCCTGCAAAATTAATCGCAAGTTCCGACAAGAAAACCACAAGTCATTTTCTTGACTTTTTTGCATATGGGTATTATAAATATGGAAGAATTGAAGTGCAGAATCCATGCTTTTTTGCACAGAAAGGACTTCTTATGAAAAAAATCGTAATGACCGGCGGCGGTACAGCCGGACATGTCACACCGAATATTGCCCTGATGCCTGCGCTTCGCAGCGAGGGATATGAAATCTCTTATATCGGTTCCTATGAGGGAATTGAAAAGGGGTTGATTGAAGCACAAAAAGTTCCTTATTACGGAATCTCTTCCGGAAAACTGAGAAGATATTTTGATGTAAAGAATTTTTCTGATCCATTTAAGGTGATCAAAGGCTATTATCAGTCAATCCGCCTGTTAAAAAAGATAAAACCGGATGTTGTATTTTCCAAGGGTGGCTTTGTATCTGTTCCTGTTGTTCTGGCAGCAAAACACTGCAAAATCCCTGCAATTATCCACGAATCCGACATTACACCCGGTCTTGCAAACAAGCTTGCAATTCCAAGTGCTACAAAAGTATGCTGCAATTTTCCTGAGACAATGAAGTATCTTCCTGAGGGAAAAGCAGTTCTCACTGGTTCTCCGATCCGTCAGGAATTATTAAATGGAAATCCTTCGAATGCGATCAAACTCTGCCGCTTTGAAAATACGGAGAAACCGGTTATTTTAATTATTGGTGGAAGTACCGGCTCACGTGCGATCAACACCGCAATCCGTGATCTTCTTCCAGAGTTACTGAAACGCTATAACATTATCCATTTATGTGGAAAGGGAAACCTTGACGAAACTTTAAAAGATACCGATGGCTATGCACAGTTCGAATACGCAAACAAAGAACTTGCAGATATGTTCGCACTTGCATCTTTAGTCATCTCCCGTGCCGGAGCCAATGCCATCTGTGAGCTGCTTGCACTGCACAAACCTAACATTTTAATTCCGCTGTCCGCTGCTGCCAGCCGTGGAGATCAGATTTTAAATGCAACTTCATTCCGTTCTTCCGGTTACAGTTATGTGCTTGAGGAAGAAGCAGTGACAAACACCGCTCTGTTAGAGGCCATTGACCATGTTTTCTCACACAAAGAACGTTATGTGGAAGCCATGGAAAAAAGTAATGGTAAGAATTCAATTGCTGCCATTGTCTCTCTGATCAATGACGCCGCTAAAAAGAACTAGAATGATCTATTTTTAATAAAGTAGTAAGGCTGTTGCGTGAAACTACGATTTTTGTATCATGCAACAGCCTTTTTGGCTTATGATTGCATTTTTAAAGAATCACGGATCTCTGCCATCTCTTCTGGCGAGAAAGTTTCATGAGACCAGTTTAAGATATCATTGTTCTTTGCATTGAGGTATCTTGGGATCAGGTGCATATGGAAATGGAATACTGTCTGTCCTGCTACTTCGTGATTGTTCTGAACCAGATTGAATCCGTCACATTTTAATACATCTGTCATATGGATTGCGAGCTTCTTGGCAAGCTTCATAGCATCTGCAGCTACATCTTCGTCGATCTCATACAGATCTGCATAATGATTCTTTGGCAGAATCAGCGCATGTCCCTTGCTCGCCGGGCTGACATCTAAAACTACCTTGAACTCATCATCCTCATAGATTGTGTTGGATGGAATTTCTCCTGCAATAATTTTACAGAAAATACAATTTTCATCTCTCATTTTTTTATCCTTCTTTCTTATATTAAATTATGTTGTCGAATTTTGTAATTCGTTAATGATTGCAGTTTCCCTGTATTGGTGCTAAACTGTGACTGTCTAATGTGAAAATCTGAATGAGACCGGGGTGAAATTTTGTTAAATAGCGAGGACTACCTAAATATTTTCCATGAAATCAAAAATTCTATTACATTGATCAGCAGTTCTTTACAATTAGTTGAAAAGAAACATCCGGAAGTGTCTGATTTTGCGTACTGGGCAGAAACTATGTCCGAAATCACCTCATTGCGGAACATGGTCACGGAGTTATCCTCTGCAAGGCTCTGCGATCATCTGAATCTCCGCCATGTTAATTTATATGATTATATGGAAGATATCCACGATTCCATCTCCGCCTTCGCAGCTCTTGATTTTCACTGTAACATCATAACGGAAGAAAATCTTCCCGAAATCGATATTGATCCCCAGCTACTCAAACAGGCTCTCATTAATTTACTGAAAAATGCTTATGAAGCCATGGATAAATCAGGAACCGTAACCATCCGCGTTTCATCCGAAAATGACGTTGTCCTTATCGCTGTAACCGACTATGGCGGAGGGTTAGATCCTGCCTTTGCTGACAGTATTTTTGAACCTTTTATCACTTCCAAAAACGGTGGCAGCGGTTTAGGTCTTGTCATCACCAAGCAGATTGTGGAATCCCATCATGGAACAATCCACTGTGATTCCAGACCTGGTGACGGCTGTACCTTTACGCTCACTTTGCCTCTTACACAAAGTTAAACATGGTATCTAACATACGGAGTGTCTTGAAATTACCTTTTGCAGTCATCTCACCTGTCATGAAAGCTCTCTGGAATGTCATTCTGCCTTCCACGATACTCTCAAGAACCTGATCTGAAAGCTTTGCGATCACATCGATATTCTCCTGCTTTCCGTAACTAATCTCTAATTTGTCATCCTTTACAGCAATAAACAGTGGTTCTTTCATCCCATCAATCATAAATAAATAGCGGGCAGCAAAATCATGCTGAGGTGTAAAATGTCCCTGAAAATCTTTCATAAATGCATCCTGTGGCTGCGGATTCTTTCCAAGCATATCCTTAAACATGGATGCCAGTTCTTCGATATCCTCTTTTTGCTTCTTCACATAAGAGTCATCGGAAACATATTTGGATAACTGCTCGCTCTCCTGTGGAGTCAGTTCTAACTGTGGCGTACGTGAAATGCTCCGCTTTACTGCCTGATTGCTTGTCGGAAGATTTTTGATTTTCTGGGAAATCGTGCGATAAAGATTCTCGGCCTTTTTCTCAATGATGACGGTGTAATCCTCATTCATTTCAAACGTGACGAGATCCTCCACGTAACCGCAAAGTCCTGCACATGGCAGTCCGCCAAGAATCTCCCATGCATTGGCAAGCGTCATCTCTCCCTCACGTTCTCCGTAAGTGGTTGACATAACGATTGGCTGCATATAAGTAACCTTAATCTTTTCCTTGTCTCCATAAAGCCAGCACGCATCCAAAAACTGCTGCATGTATCCGCCAATTCCTAGCCATTCCACAGTCGTCGCCAGAATAATTCCATCCGCGTCTTTCATAGTCTGTGGAAGTGTCGCAATCTCATTTTTATGTTCATAGATATTGATGCGCTCTACAGTCACACGAAGTTCTTTTAAAACTTCCTCCATTTTATTTAAAACATAAAGAGTTGGATCGTCTAACAACCCTCTGCCGCCATAATAAATATTTATCTTCATTGATCTGCCCTTTCTATCTGCGAAGCAGATTATTCTGTATTTGCGGATTTATATTCATGGATTCATCCGCAACATCTTTTTTAAGTATATTAAGTTTTGCAGACAAAATCAATATTTTTGGCGTTTTCCGTGATATAAAATCAATGTTGCCAAAAATCCGCAGAGCATGCCTCCCACATGGCACCAGTTATCCACGCCAGTACTTGTAAATCCAAAGTAGAGACTTAATACGA
>OGKR01001713.1_pt1 | contig 14458 bp, 5 predicted proteins | sample 1572431 | NCBI WGS metagenome assembly OGKR01 (sample SAMEA2582079, study PRJEB24529) | metagenome | biome: Human gut stool | place: China | collected 2011 | reverse complement strand
TTCTGAAGTAGAACTGTGGACGATAGTTGTTGAAGAATGGAGTATGACGTCCACCTTCATCTTTTGTTAATACGTAAACCTGAGCTGTGAATTTTCTGTGGCATGTTACAGTACCTGGTTTAGCAAGAACCTGTCCACGAACGATCTGGTCACGGTTAACACCACGAAGTAATGCACCGATGTTATCACCAGCCATAGCCTCGTCTAACTGTTTACGGAACATCTCGATACCAGTTACAACTGTAGACTGAACATCTTCTTTAACACCTAAGATCTCAAGTGGATCATTTAAGTGAAGTGTTCCTCTCTCTACTCTACCTGTAGCAACTGTACCACGACCTGTGATTGTGAATACGTCCTCTACTGGCATTAAGAATGGTTTATCTGTATCACGCTGTGGATCTGGAATATAAGAATCAACTGTATCCATTAATTCCATGATTTTGTCTCCCCAAGGTCCCATTGGATCTTCAAGAGCTTTTAAAGCAGATCCCTGGATGATTGGGCAGTCATTGAATCCGTACTCTTCGAGCTGTTCTGTGATTTCCATCTCAACTAACTCTAATAATTCTGGATCGTCAACCATATCACATTTGTTCATGAATACTACGATGTAAGGTACACCTACCTGACGGGATAATAAGATGTGCTCTTTTGTCTGAGCCATAACACCGTCAGTAGCAGCTACTACAAGGATAGCTCCATCCATCTGAGCAGCACCAGTGATCATGTTCTTAACGTAGTCAGCATGTCCAGGACAGTCAACGTGTGCGTAATGTCTCTTCTCTGTCTCGTACTCAACGTGAGCAGTAGAAATTGTGATACCACGTTCTCTTTCTTCTGGAGCTTTATCGATGTTAGCGAAATCTACAGCTGCGTTACCAGCTACTCTTTCAGATAAAACTTTTGTGATAGCTGCTGTTAAAGTTGTTTTACCATGATCTACGTGACCAATGGTACCGATATTACAATGTGGTTTTGTTCTTTCAAACTTAGCTTTTGCCATTTTTGAATATCCTCCTTAAAATGATGCCCTATGGGCTATAGTTGTTATTTTCAATAACTCGGCTAACTCTGATTATATAAAATAATCATTGGTTTTTCAAGCTATTTCTATCGGATTTCCTATAAAATATAGGAAATCCGGATGTTTTAATTTCAGTAAAAGCAGTCAACCAATTATTTGGATTTATCTGCTAATACTTTTTCCGCAGGAAAAGCAGGTAACCGATTATTTAGATTTATCTGCTAATACCTTTTCCTGTACATTCTTTGGTACTGGCTCATATTTCTCGAAGAACATAGAGTAGTTACCACGTCCCTGTGTCTTAGAACGTAAGTCTGTAGAGTAACCGAACATCTCAGCAAGTGGTACATATGCTTTAACCATTTTACCACCACCGATATCGTCCATACCCTCGATACGTCCACGACGGGAGTTGATATCACCGATTACATCACCCATGTATTCTTCAGGCATTGTAACTTCTACCTTCATGATAGGCTCAAGTAATACTGGTGAAGCTTTTGCCATAGCCTCTTTGAATGCCATAGATCCAGCGATGTGGAATGCCATTTCAGAAGAGTCGACCTCATGGTAAGATCCATCGTATACGTTAGCGTGAACACCAAGAACTGGGAATCCGCCAAGAATACCTGCCTGGGCAGCTTCTTCGATACCTTCACCAACTGCTGGGATGTATTCCTTAGGAATAGCACCACCGACAACGGTAGATTCGAATTTGAATGTCTCTTCGCCGTTTGGATCCATCGGCTCAAATTTAACTTTACAGTGTCCGTACTGACCACGTCCACCGGACTGTTTTGCATATTTGTACTCAACATCTACAGGTTTTGTAAATGTCTCTTTGTAAGCTACCTGTGGAGCACCTACGTTAGCTTCTACTTTGAATTCACGAAGCAGACGGTCAACGATGATTTCCAAATGTAACTCACCCATACCAGCAATGATTGTCTGACCAGTTTCCTGATCTGTGTGAGCACGGAATGTAGGATCTTCTTCTGCAAGTTTTGCAAGAGCCTCACCCATTTTACCCTGTCCAGCTTTTGTCTTAGGCTCGATAGCGAGCTCGATAACTGGTTCTGGGAATTCCATGGACTCTAAGATTACCGGATGCTGTTCATCACAGATTGTATCACCAGTTGTTGTAAATTTGAAACCTACAGCAGCTGCGATATCTCCGGAGTAAACTTTGTCTAATTCCGCACGTTTGTTGGCATGCATCTGTAAGATACGTCCAACACGTTCTTTTTTATCTTTTGTTGCATTTAATACATAAGAACCGGAATTCATTGTACCAGAGTAAACTCTGAAGAATGCAAGCTTACCAACGAATGGATCAGCCATGATCTTGAAAGCTAATGCTGCGAAAGGTTCTTCATCAGATGAATGTCTTTCTACTTCATTACCATCTAAGTCAACACCTTTGATAGCTGGGATATCTGTTGGAGCTGGCATGTACTCGATAACTGCATCGATTAACTTCTGTACACCTTTGTTTCTGTAAGCAGAACCACAGCAAACAGGTACAGCAGTACATTCACATGTAGCTTTTCTTAATACTTTCTTCATCTCCTCAACAGATGGTTCCTCACCCTCAAGGTACATCATCATTAAGTCATCATCTAACTCGCAGACTTTCTCTACTAATTCTGCATGATAAAGTTCAGCTTCATCAGCCATATCACCTAAATCATCTGTTACAGTGATATCGTCACCTTTATCATCATTGTAGATATAAGCCTTCATCTCGAATAAGTCGATAATTCCTTTGAAATCGTCCTCTTTACCGATTGGCAACTGAAGACAGATAGCATTTTTTCCTAATCTTGTACGAATCTGATCAACAGCTCCGTAGAAGTTAGCACCTAAGATGTCCATCTTGTTAATGAAAGCCATTCTAGGTACATTGTAGGTATCAGCCTGACGCCATACGTTTTCTGACTGTGGTTCAACACCACCCTTTGCACAGAATACGCCGACAGCACCATCAAGTACACGAAGGGAACGCTCTACCTCTACAGTAAAGTCTACGTGTCCAGGAGTATCAATGATGTTGATACGATGCTCTAAAGCACCTTTCTTTGGTTTTGTGAACTCTTCCAAAGTCCAGTGGCATGTAGTAGCGGCTGATGTAATTGTGATACCTCTTTCCTGCTCCTGTTCCATCCAGTCCATGGTAGCAGTACCTTCATGAGTATCACCAATCTTATAGTTAACACCGGTATAGTAAAGAATACGCTCTGTTAATGTTGTTTTACCAGCATCAATATGAGCCATAATACCAATGTTTCTGGTTCTCTCTAATGGATATTCTCTTCCAGCCAAGGTTTTTCCTCCTTAATTTACTACGCCGATATGCGCAGAACATTTTTATAATACTTGAGAGCAAAGTTGCTTTGCTCCCGGTATCTATTCATATGGCAAATGATATTAGAAGCGGTAATGAGCGAATGCTTTGTTTGCTTCTGCCATTTTGTGCATATCTTCTTTTCTCTTAACAGATGCACCTGTGTTGTTAGCTGCATCCATGATTTCATTTGCAAGTCTTTCTTCCATGGTCTTCTCACCTCTGTTACGTGAGAAAGTGGTTAACCAACGAAGTCCTAAAGCCTGACGACGATCTGGTCTGACTTCGATTGGTACCTGGTATGTTGCACCACCAATACGTCTAGCCTTTACTTCAAGAACAGGCATAACGTTATTCATGGCTTCTTCAAATACCTCAAGAGCAGGTCTTTCTGTTTTCTCTTCTACTCTTGCGAAAGCTCCATATACAATTTTCTGTGCTACACCTTTCTTACCATCTAACATAATGTTGTTGACAAGCTTTGTAACGACTTTGTTATTGTAAATTGGATCTGCTAATACGTCTCTTTTCTGAGTATGTCCTTTACGTGGCACGGTTCTTCCCTCCTTAATCATAATTTACTATACAGAAATATTTTCTGCATTTACTGAGTGCGGCAATGCCGCCATTTACAGCCTTACTACCTGACAGCATACCGCTATCGGCAGGCTGTTTCAGTGAACTTCATTTCGATTAATTCAACGGTACTCACAATGTGTAAAATATCGGTCAAAGACCATCTATTTCGCCATAATGTTCGTGCGGAAATCTATCGTTTGTGATAATAATCCCAACACCAACCTATAGTCCATCCGGCAAAATATGCCAGATACAACAAATGTGATACTATGGTTCGCTAAATTATCAAGCAACTTCGGTCCAATACCTAAAATTACTTAGAAGCCTTTGGTCTCTTAGCGCCGTATTTGGAACGAGCCTGCTTTCTGTTAGCGACTCCTGCTGTATCAAGTGTACCACGGATAATGTGATATCTTGTACCTGGTAAGTCCTTAACACGACCACCACGGATCAGAACAACGCTGTGCTCCTGTAAGTTGTGTCCCTCACCTGGAATGTAGCTTGTTACCTCGATTCCGTTGGAAAGACGAACTCTGGCGATCTTTCTAAGAGCTGAGTTAGGTTTTTTAGGAGTTGCTGTCTTAACAGCGGTACATACACCTCTCTTCTGCGGAGAAGAAGTATTTGTAGGTCTCTTCTGCAGGGAGTTGTAACCCTTCTGAAGTGCAGGTGCAGTAGACTTCTTAACAGATGTCTGACGTCCTTTTCTTACTAACTGGTTAAATGTTGGCATTATTTTCACCTCCTGTTATATTAAATATGCATCCCTAAATATGCATGCTAAATTATTATATAAGTGTAGCTCCTGTCTGTCAAGCTTTTTTTCTATTTTCAGACTTTCTTCTATAATAATCTGTCTTTCCATTCTCTTAATACATATTTCCCGGTAATACATATTTTATTCATATTTTTTCCAGTTGTACTTCACAAAAAAAGAACTGCGCACCGCTGATCTTCATCAGCCAGTACAACAGTTCTTTTTCATTTGTAATAATTTATTCTTCTACCGGAGCTTCTTCGATCTCATTTTCTTCGTTCATCGGATTTTCATCTTCATAATCGTCAAAATCATCGAAATCATCAAACATCAGCTCATCATCCTCATTGATATCGGAATCCAGTTTAATGTTACGGTATCTCTTCATACCTGTTCCGGCAGGGATCAGTTTACCGATGATAACATTCTCTTTCATACCGATCAACGGATCGACTTTACCTTTGATTGCAGCTTCTGTAAGAACTTTTGTTGTCTCCTGGAAGGATGCTGCTGATAAGAAGGAGTTTGTTGCAAGAGAAGCCTTGGTAATACCAAGTAATACCTGCTTGCCCTCTGCCGGCTCTTTTCCTTCTTCAATCAGTTTTTCATTGGTATCTTCGAAATCAAGTGTATCTACTAACACACCCGGAAGCATCTCTGAATCACCGTTTGTCTCAACACGTACTTTCTGTAACATCTGACGTACGATAACCTCGATATGCTTATCGTTGATTTCTACACCCTGCAGACGGTATACACGCTGTACCTCACGAAGCATGTAATCCTGAACTGCACGGACACCTTTGATCTTTAAGATATCGTGTGGATTTACAGAACCTTCTGTCAGCTCATCACCGGCCTCAAGTACCGCTCCATCCATGATCTTGATTCTGGAACCGTAAGGAATCAGATATGCCTTTGACTCTCCGGTCTCATTATTTGTAACAATGATCTCACGTTTCTTCTTAGTATCCTTAATGGTTGCTACGCCGCCAAACTCTGTGATGATTGCAAGACCCTTAGGTTTTCTTGCCTCAAAAATCTCCTCGACACGAGGAAGACCCTGAGTAATATCGTTTCCGGCAACACCACCGGTATGGAACGTACGCATGGTAAGCTGTGTACCAGGCTCACCGATAGACTGTGCCGCGATGATACCGATTGCCTCACCAACCTGTACAGCCTGACCTGTAGCCATGTTTGCACCGTAACATTTTGCGCAGACACCCATATGGGAACGGCAGGATAATACGGTACGGATCTTAACTTTCTTAAGTGGCTCGCCATTTTCATCAACACCCTGGCTCATAACTGCAGCTGCACGTTTCGGTGTGATCATATGGTTTGCTTTTACAATGACATTTCCATCTTTGTCACAGATCGTGTTACAGGAGAAACGTCCTGTAATTCGCTCCTGAAGACTCTCGATCTCTTCTTTTCCATCCATGAACGCAGTTACCCACATTCCAGGGATCTCTCTGCCTGTACCCTCACAGCAGTCGGACTCACGAACGATCATATGCTGTGAAACATCAACAAGACGTCTGGTCAGATAACCGGAGTCAGCCGTACGAAGTGCAGTATCGGAAAGACCTTTACGAGCACCATGTGCGGACATGAAGTACTCAAGTACATCAAGACCTTCACGGAAGTTTGACTTGATCGGCAGCTCGATCGTACGACCGGTTGTATCTGCCATAAGTCCACGCATACCGGCAAGCTGTTTGATCTGTTTATCGGAACCACGGGCTCCGGAGTCAGCCATCATGAAGATGTTGTTGTATTTATCAAGTCCGGAAAGAAGTGCATGTGTCAGTTCCTCATCAGTCTCTTTCCAGGTCTCAACAACCTCTTTGTAACGCTCTTCCTCAGTGATAAGACCACGTTTATACTGTTTCATGATACGGTCAACAGTATCCTGTGCATCTTTGATCATCTGCGGCTTCTGAGGCGGTACGGTCATATCGGAAATGGATACGGTCATAGCTGCTCTTGTGGAGTATTTGTAACCCATAGCTTTTACAGCATCAAGAACTTCTGCTGTCTTTGTTGCGCCATGGATATTGATAACTTTTTCCAGAATCTGTTTATTCTGTTTCTTTGCAACAAGGAAATCTACTTCCAGTTTTAATTCGTTGCCCGGAATACTTCTGTCTACAAATCCAAGATCCTGTGGGATGATCTCATTGAAAATAAAACGTCCCAGTGTAGATTCTACATTTCCGGTAAGTGTTGTTCCATCCGGCATAGTCTTTGTCATGCGGACAGTAATTCTTGAATGAAGCGTTACTACGCCATTCTCATATGCAAGAATTGCTTCGTTTACACTCTTGAAGAATTTACCTTCACCTTTTGCTCCCGGTCTTTCCTGTGTCAGATAGTAGATACCAAGTACCATATCCTGTGAAGGAACGGCAACAAGACCACCATCAGACGGTTTTAACAGGTTGTTCGGTGAAAGTAACATAAAACGGCACTCTGCCTGTGCTTCTACAGAAAGTGGAAGATGCACAGCCATCTGGTCACCATCGAAGTCGGCGTTGAACGCGGTACATACCAACGGATGTAACTTGATCGCCTTACCTTCTACGAGGATCGGCTCGAATGCCTGAATACCAAGACGATGCAGTGTAGGAGCACGGTTTAACATAACCGGATGCTCTTTGATAACGTCTTCGAGAACATCCCAGACCTCTGTCTGGAGTCTCTCGACCATCTTCTTAGCACTCTTGATGTTGTGTGCGGTACCGTTTGCAACAAGCTCTTTCATAACGAACGGTTTGAACAGCTCGATTGCCATCTCTTTTGGCAGACCACACTGATAAATCTTTAACTTCGGCTCTACACAGATAACGGAACGTCCGGAGTAGTCAACACGTTTTCCAAGCAAGTTCTGACGGAAACGTCCGGATTTACCTTTTAACATGTCAGAAAGAGATTTTAATGCACGGTTACCAGGACCTGTAACAGGACGGCCACGACGACCATTATCGATCAGGGCATCAACTGCTTCCTGAAGCATACGTTTTTCGTTGCGGACGATGATATCCGGTGCGCCTAACTCTAAGAGTCTTCTTAAACGGTTGTTACGGTTGATGATACGTCTGTACAAATCATTCAGATCGGATGTTGCAAAACGTCCACCATCGAGCTGAACCATAGGACGTAAGTCTGGTGGGATAACCGGGATAACTGTCATGATCATCCATTCCGGTTTGTTTCCAGACTCACGGAAAGCCTCTACAACTTCCAGTCTCTTAATGATTCTTGCACGTTTCTGACCGGTTGCATCCTCAAGCTCTGCCTTTAACTCAGCGGAATCTTTCTCAAGATCGATTGCCTGTAATAATTCCTGAATAGCTTCGGCACCCATTCCAACACGGAAAGAACTGCCGTACTGCTCTCTTGCTTCCTGGTATTCACTCTCGGAAAGTACCTGTTTGTACTGTAAGGCGGTATTGCCCGCATCCAGTACGATATAAGAAGCAAAGTAAAGAACTTTTTCAAGAGTTCTCGGGGATAAGTCAAGGATTAATCCCATACGGGATGGGATACCCTTAAAGTACCAGATATGGGATACCGGAGCTGCAAGCTCAATGTGTCCCATACGCTCTCTACGAACGCTTGCTTTTGTGATCTCAACACCGCATCGGTCGCAGACAACGCCTTTGTAACGGATTTTCTTATATTTACCACAATGACATTCCCAGTCTTTGCTCGGTCCAAATATCTTTTCACAGAACAGACCATCTTTTTCCGGTTTTAAAGTTCTATAGTTAATGGTTTCCGGTTTCTTTACCTCGCCCCTAGACCACTCCCGGATCTTTTCCGGAGACGCCAATCCAATTTTGATGGCATCAAATGAGATAGACTGACCTGTGGCTTCTTTACTCATTGTTTCTGGCATTATGACACTCCCTTTCTATTTATTCTTCGTCAAGAGTATTTTCTTCTGCATCGTCGAAAAAGTCGGAATCATCCTCATCTTCCTCCGGCTCCTCATCCACATCTACGAGTTCTTCATTTTCCGCATTGAACTCTTTCTGTGAGAATCCCATCTTTGCAAAGGAATCACTGTCCTCAAATGCAAAATCCTTATCTCCGGAAATAATGGAATTCAGATCGGTATTGCCGTATTCGCTTGTCTCCATCAGCTCTACTTCGTTTCTGTCCTCGTCTAAGACTTTGACATCCAGACCAAGTGACTGAAGCTCTTTTAACAGAACCTTGAAAGACTCCGGAATACCCGGCTCAGGGATATTATCACCCTTAATAATTGCTTCATAAGTCTTAACACGTCCGACAACATCATCGGATTTTACTGTTAAGATCTCCTGTAAGGTATAAGATGCACCGTATGCTTCCAGTGCCCAAACCTCCATCTCTCCGAAACGCTGTCCACCGAACTGTGCTTTACCACCTAACGGCTGCTGCGTTACTAAGGAGTAAGGACCAGTAGAACGTGCATGGATCTTATCATCTACCAGATGGTGGAGTTTCAGATAATGCATGTGTCCAATGGTTACCGGTGAATCAAACGGCTCTCCGGTACGTCCGTCACGAAGCTGAACCTTTCCATCACGGGAAATCGGAACACCTTTCCACAGTGCACGATGCGCACGATTGTCAGAAAGATACTTCATAACGTCTTCTCTTAAGATATCTTTGTATTTTTCTTCAAAACTCTCTGTTTTGCCTTCTTTTGCTGCTTCCTGCGCATCAAACGGCATATTTACATAGTCATTTGCAAGCTCAAGTGTATCCTGGATATCGATCTCTTTCGCACCATCGAATACCGGTGTCTCGATGTTAAATCCAAGTGCTTTTGCTGCAAGACTTAAGTGAATCTCAAGAACCTGACCAATGTTCATACGGGACGGCACACCAAGAGGATTTAATACGATATCAAGCGGACGTCCGTTTGGCAGGAATGGCATATCTTCAACAGGAAGAACACGGGAAACAACACCCTTGTTACCATGACGACCAGCCATCTTATCACCAACAGAGATCTTTCTCTTCTGTGCAATGTAAATGCGGACTGCCTGATTTACACCCGGAGATAACTCGTCACCGTTTTCTCTTGTAAATACCTTTGCATCAACTACGATACCATATTCACCATGCGGTACCTTTAAGGAAGTATCACGCACTTCTCTTGCTTTCTCACCGAAGATTGCACGGAGCAGTCTTTCCTCAGCAGTCAGTTCTGTTTCTCCCTTCGGAGTAACTTTTCCGACTAAGATATCACCGGCACGAACCTCTGCACCGATACGGATGATACCTCTCTCATCGAGATCTTTTAATGCATCATCGCCGACACCAGGAACATCTCTTGTGATCTCTTCCGGTCCGAGTTTTGTATCACGTGCTTCTGCTTCGTATTCCTCAATATGGATAGATGTATAAACATCATCCTGTACCAGTCTCTCACTTAAGAGAACGGCATCCTCGTAGTTGTAACCTTCCCAGGTCATGAATCCGATCAGTGGGTTTTTACCAAGTGCTAACTCACCGTTTGAAGTAGACGGACCATCTGCAATTACCTCTCCGGCTTCCACACGGTCACCTTTGAATACGATCGGTCTCTGGTTGTAGCAGTTAGACTGGTTACTTCTTGAGAATTTTGTCAGTTTATATACATCTCTGGTTCCCTCATCACTCTTAATGATGATCTGGTTTGACTCAGAGCTTTCTACAATACCGGATTTCTTTGCGATCACACATACACCGGAGTCAACCGCTGCCTTTGTCTCCATACCTGTTCCGACTACCGGAGCATCTGTGGTAAGAAGCGGCACTGCCTGACGCTGCATGTTAGATCCCATCAGCGCACGGTTTGCATCATCGTTCTGTAAGAACGGAATAAGTGCTGTTGCGACAGAGAATACCATCTTCGGAGATACGTCCATGTAATCAAACATAGTCTTCTCATACTCCTGTGTTTCCTCTCTGTAACGACCGGATACGGAATTACGGACAAAATGTCCTTCTGCATCCAGTGCCTCATTCGCCTGCGCTACATGGTAATTATCCTCTTCATCTGCTGTCATATAAACCACTTCGTCTGTGACACGCGGATTCTTAGGATCTGATTTATCGATTTTACGGTATGGTGCCTCTACGAAACCATACTCGTTAATTCTTGCATAACTTGCCAGTGAGTTGATAAGACCGATGTTTGGTCCCTCAGGCGTCTCGATCGGGCACATTCTTCCGTAATGGGAATAATGTACATCTCGTACCTCGAATCCGGCACGGTCTCTGGAAAGACCACCAGGTCCTAATGCAGAAAGACGTCTCTTATGTGTCAGCTCACCTAATGGGTTGTTCTGATCCATAAACTGTGACAACTGGGAAGAACCAAAGAACTCTTTTACCGCTGCTGTTACCGGTTTGATATTGATCAGACTCTGTGGAGAAATACCGTCTAAATCTAAAGTAGTCATTCTCTCACGAACAACTCTCTCTAATCTGGAAAGACCGATACGATACTGGTTCTGTAATAACTCACCAACTGCACGGATACGTCTGTTTCCAAGGTGATCGATATCATCATCATTACCGATACCATACTCTAAGTGCATATTGTAGTTAATGGATGCAAAAATATCATCCTTTGTAATATGCTTCGGAATCAGGTCATGCACATTCTTTTTGATCGCTTCTTTTAATTCATCAATATCTGTATGTTCTTCCATCAACTGAGCAAGTACCGGATAGTACACCAGCTCGGTGATACCAAGGTCTTTTGGATTGCAGTCCACATATGTTCTTAAATCAACCATCATGGAAGAAAGAACTTTGACATTTCTAGTCTCTGTCTGAATCCATACATATGGAACAGCTGCATTCTGGATATCATCTGCAAGACTTCTTGTCACTTCCGTACCAGCCTCTGCAATAATCTCACCAGTTGCAAGATTTACAACATCCTCTGCGAGAACCTGTCCGTTGATACGGTTCTTTAACATAAGTTTCTTATTAAATTTGTAACGGCCTACTTTTGCAAGGTCATATCTTCGCGGATCAAAGAACATAGCAGAAATAAGGCTCTCCGCACTTTCAACTGTAAGCGGCTCGCCTGGTCTGATTTTCTTATATAACTCAAGAAGACCTTCCTCATAATTTGTTGCAACGTCTTTTCCAAAACTTGCAAGAATCTTCGGTTCCTCACCAAACAGATCGATGATTTCCTGATTGGTTCCGATACCAAGTGCACGGATCAATACTGTGATCGGCACCTTTCTCGTTCTATCAACACGAACATAGAATACGTCATTGGAGTCTGTCTCATACTCTAACCATGCACCACGGTTCGGGATCACGGTACAGGAATACAGCTTTTTACCCACTTTATCGTGAGCAATACCGTAATAGATACCCGGAGAACGTACCAACTGGCTGACGATAACACGCTCGGCTCCGTTGATTACGAAAGTACCTGTCTCGGTCATCAAAGGAAGATCACCCATGAAAATCTCATGTTCATTAATCTCATCTGTTTCTTTGTTGTGAAGTCTTACCTTTACCTTTAAAGGTGCTGCATAAGTTGCATCTCTCTCTTTGCACTCCGGAATTGTATATTTTACATCTGATTCACATAATGTAAAATCAACAAATTCCAGACTCAAGTGACCGCTGTAATCTGCGATCGGGGAGATATCGTCGAAAACTTCTTTTAAGCCTTCTTTTAAAAACCACTGATAGGAGTCTTTCTGAACCTCTATCAGATTCGGCATTTCCAATACCTCTTTCTGTCTTGAGTAACTCATACGCATGCCTTTACCGGCTTTGACTGGTCGTATTCTGTTTTTCTCCATTTGACGTTTCACCTCTCGTTTTTATTAACATAAGGGCAGAACCCGTTGTTTATAACGTTACCGGACTCCTGCGAATAAGCGCACTAAGTCCACTGCACCACAATAGTGCAACGTATATGATAGCACAAGAGAGGAGATTACGTCAAGAACTTTTTTAAATTATATATAGAAAAAGAGACATGATAAATCATGTCTCCATACATACGTGCGCGAGAAGATTCGAACTCCCGACACCTTGGTCCGTAGCCAAGTGCTCTATCCAGCTGAGCTACGCACACATATTTAATTCATTGTATCTGAAACCAGATACAATGCCGGCGACCGGAATCGAACCGGTACTGTATTTCTACAACAGGATTTTAAGTCCTGCGCGTCTGCCAGTTCCGCCACGCCGGCATAATGAGATAAACTCATTGAATGGGACCTATAGGGCTCGAACCTATGACCCTCTGCTTGTAAGGCAGATGCTCTCCCAGCTGAGCTAAGATCCCATATAATCGCGAGTCGCTCGCGCAACTCGCTTTGCTATTATACAATGGATATAACAAAAAAGTCAACACTTATTTTTATGTTTCTGCAATTTTTTTACAATTCCATTTTTCAATATGTTTTTAGCCGCTTTGAACTGCCGGATGATTATTCCTCTAACAGCCTGTCTACCAGCTTTACACAATCCGCAGCGTCTTTCGAATAACCGTCTGCTCCTATCTCATCTGCAAAACTTTCATTAATTGCTGCTCCGCCGATAACAATTTTGCTGTCGCATCCTTTTTCTTTTGCCAGTTCAACAACCTCTTTCATGCGCATCATGGTTGTTGTCATAAGTGCCGACAGACCGATCACCTTTGCATGTTCCTTCATGGCAGTTTCCACGATCAACGCTGACGGAACATCTTTTCCAAGGTCGATCACATTGTAGCCATAGTTTTTCAACATAAGAACAACAAGGTTTTTTCCGATATCGTGAATATCTCCTTCTACTGTTGCAACTACAATTGTCGCTTTTTGTTCCGCATCCTTCCGCTCTAACATTGGCTCTACATATTCGATCGCCATCTTCATCGTGTTGGCAGAGGAGATCAGCTGTGGCAGGAAATATTTCTGTTTGTCAAACAGCACGCCAACTTCATTGATCGCCGGGATCAGATGATGGTTGATGATCTCATCCGGTTTTTCTCCGTCGGCAAGCGCCTTTTTCACTTCATCTAAAATGCCACCCTTATTTCCTTTTAAAACAGCCTCAAAAATTGCACTTCTGCCTTCCTGGGATTCAGGCTTTGTCTGAACATCCGCTGCCGCTTTTTTTACCGGGACAAGTACACGCTCCTGCCCTGCATACTTTTCAGCAAGCATGTTCATACGCTCAATATAACGGATATCACTCTCTTCTCTCGCAAGAAGCAGATCCGATGCAAATGCAGCATTCATCAACAATTCCTGCGACGGATTGGCGATTGCCATTGTAAGCCCATGTGCGATCGCCATCGTAAGGAATGCCGTATTCACATAACTCCGCTCCGGCAGACCAAAAGAAATATTAGAAAGTCCACAGGCCGTTGGAAGTTCAAGTTCATTTTTGCAATAAGAAAATGTTTCGTAGCACTCTACGGCAGCTCTTGGATTTGCTCCGATCGTTGCAACCAGTCCGTCTACAATAATATCCTCTTTGCTCATTCCAATCCCGATTGCTTTCTCCATGACAGTACGGATGATTGCGTGTTTTTCCTCTGAATCGTTCGGAAGCCCTGCATCAGACAATGGGAGCAAAATAAACATTGCACCGTATTTTTTTGCAATCGGAAGAAGTTTATCCATTTTTTCTTTTTCCATAGAAATAGAATTGATCAGGGCGCGTCCCGGATAAATACGGAGTGCCGCCTCAATAATATCTACATGGCTGGAATCAATGCACAGCGGACAATCAACCG
>OGKR01001707.1_pt1 | contig 14573 bp, 8 predicted proteins | sample 1572431 | NCBI WGS metagenome assembly OGKR01 (sample SAMEA2582079, study PRJEB24529) | metagenome | biome: Human gut stool | place: China | collected 2011 | reverse complement strand
TCAGCAGCATCAGCACCCACGCCGTCGGCAGGGACAGCATGTAGACCGCGAAAATCAGCACACCGTTGCTTAAACCCAGCTTGATGCCCGGTACGCCCAGCAGCGGCGGAAACAGGCTCTCCACCCAGCCCAGCACCAGCATCAGCGTCAGCAGCACACTGCACAGCGCAAGCTGCTTTGTGGTGATTTGCTGCTTATTCATTTGCTGCGTCCTCCTGCGCGGTCGTCAGCCAGTCCATCAATTCGTCGCGGCTGTACAGCTGGAGCGTCACCTGATTCGGCAGACAGATAATCATGTTGCCCAAAATGCGTGTGTCCTTGTTTTCCAGCGTCACTTCGCCCTGCTCCACGCAATCCTGATTGTCGCAGTTTGCCTCGTGCATGTCGATGCTTGTCGGGGTGACATGGACGATGTTGATGCAGTCGCCGTGGCGGAGGCGATAATAGCCCTCTTCGGTCAGCGGAATCGGCTGATACGTTTTGTCACCGACGGTGACGACGAGGAATGCTTTCACCTGCGACAGGTCGGGGGTGGCGGTGGCTTCGGGGACGTCTGTGACTTCCGGCGCGGCAGCCGCTTCCGGTGTCGCGGTGATTTCGGGGGTCGCCGCTGCCTCCGGTGTGCTGGTCGCAAGCTCTGTCGGCGCCTCTGTCGGCGCTTCGGTCGGCGCATCTGTTGCGGTCAGGGGCAGCAAAGGCGCATTGGCGTCTACATTCGCGGGTGCGTTCCTCCGCAGCACAACCATCAGCACCGCCACAATCAGCAGCAGCGCTGTCACAATCAGCACATTGCACCACAGAATATTCCGCTTCGCCTTAGGATTCGTTTCCTTCTTCATACCCGCTCCGCACAATCCTTTCGTTATTGAGTATCCCCATCATACAACGCCGAGTCGGATTCGTCAAGGGGCGCGCGCGCAGGTGTTACAAACTTGTCACAAAGCGGCGAATCCATCCCGATGTCATCAGGCGCTTTTGCCCATCCTATTGGAAGCGGAACGCATTAGTCCGCGCCGCCCCATGGCAACGAAACCGACAATATCCGCAATCAGCCAGCCCGCCGGAATTGCCAGCCAAATCGCCATCATGCCGAAATGCGGCGCGAAGGCATAGGACAGCACGACGCGCAGCCCAAGCGAAAGCACCGTCAGGACGATGCTCATGCCTGCCTGCTCCAAACCGCGGAAAATGGCATAAAGCAGGAACAGGAAGCCGATGCCGATGTAGCACAGCCCCTCGGTGCGCAGGTACGTTACGCCGATGGAAAGAGACTCTGCCGATGCATTTTTGAGGAACACGAGCAGCAGCGGCTCGGCGAAAATCGCCACGAGCGCGGAAACAATCAGGCAGAAGCCGCCGGAAAGCAGGAACGCTGTGCGGATGCCGTGACGGAGGCGCTGCGGCTGATTCGCCCCCTGATTCTGGGCGACGAAGGTCGCGAAGCCGTTGCCGAAGTCCTGCGCGGGGCTGTACGCCAGCGAGTCAATCTTCACGCCGGCGGTGAATGCCGCCATCGCGGCCAGACCGAAGCTGTTCACGAGACTCTGCACACACAGGATGCCGAAATTCATGATGGATTGCTGAATGCTGGTCATGGCAGAGACGGAGAAGATGCGCCTGAACAGCGCACGATCGGGGTGCAGGTCGTGCTGCGAGGGCGTCAGCGCCGGAACGCGGAAGAGCACATAACCTAAGCACAGGAAACCGGACAGTACTTGCGAAATCAGCGTCGCGACGGCAGCGCCCGCCACGCCCCACGGCAGCACCGCCACGAACAGAAAGTCCAGCGCGACGTTCGTCAGCGACGAAATCAGCAGGAAAACCAGCGGCGCGGTTGAATTGCCAACGGCGCGGAGCATACACGCTCCGAAGTTATACAGGAACGTCGGGACGATACCGATGAACACAATTAAGAGGTAGCGGGAGAGAACGCCCTGCGCTTCAGGCGGAATGCGCAGGAGCGCCATCATGACGGGCAGGAGCGCGTAGGACAGGATGGTCAGCAGCGCCGATACGCCCGCAATCAGCACAAACGCATTGCCGACCGCCTTGCGCACGCCGGCATCGTCTTTCTGCCCGAAAAGCTGGCTGACAACCACGCCGCTGCCCATGCACAGCCCGGTGATGATGCTCGTGAGCAGAATCATGATGGAAAACGCGCTGCCGACGGCGGCAAGGGCGATTTCACCGCAGTATCGCCCGACGACGAAGGTGTCCACAAGGTTATAAAGCTGCTGGAGCAGATTGCCCGCCATCAGCGGCAGAGAAAAACGGAGCAGTCCGCGGAAAATCGAACCATGGGTCAAGTCAACATTCATAATAAAGGAATTCTCCTTTCATTTCACAGGATAGTATAGGCGAAAAAACGGGAAACGTCAAGCATGGCGCAAAGGCAGAGAAATCAAGGGAAAAGAACGAAAATACACAAAAAAAACAATTTCCATGCGAAAACGATTTCACGGCGTTACATCAAGGGATTGCTGTGCAAGTGGGGAATTTTGCAGGAAGATTGGTCAAAAATTGCAAGCGGCAGACACTTGACAAGGAAGCGGCAATTCCCCTATAATAGATGCAACGTATCATTTGCATCGTGTCATCTGGTACGAAATGAATTGGAGGGGTTAGACCATGAAGAAGATTCTCTCTCTGGTCCTGTCTGCGTGCATGATGCTGAGTGCGGCTGCGCTGGCAGAAGGCACGTTCACGCCTGCTGATTCCTACGATGTCGGTGAGCGCGTGTACAACGCGGGCACTGTCACGCTGGAAAAGAGCGAGGGGAGCGCGCAGACGGTTTCTACCGATCAGTATGTCGGCGAAGCTGGCAAGGACTACACCGATGAAAAGGTGTACACCTACAACAGCTACACTCCCGGCATTAACTCTTCTCTGAACTGGGACCCGCTCTCCTGGGAAACGAACGAAGACACTGATATTTTGAACAATGTCAGCTCTGGTTTCTACACCTTCGTTCTGAATTCCGAAAAGAATGGCTACTCCGTCATGCCCGAACTGGCTGCTGAAATGCCGGTGGACGTGACTGCTGAGTATGTCGGTCAGTACGGCGTGAAGGAAGGCGAGACCGCCAAGGCTTGGCGTATCGCGCTGAACAAGCTCGCCAAGTGGGAAGATGGCACCCCCATCACCGCTGATGACTATGTGTACTCTATGCAGCAGCTGCTCAACCCGAAGATGCTGAATCGCCGCGCTGACAGCTACTATGCTGGTGAGTTCGTCATCTACAACGCGAAGAACTACCTCTACGCGGGCAAGACGACTTATGACCTGATTGCAGACACTGCCGAGAACCTCGTTGCCGCCGGCACCGATGTGTACCTCGACATGAGCGCTTGGGGCATGGTCGGCGCGCTGGACGCGGAGGGCAATCCCGCGCCGCAGTATGTGAACATTGCGGACGACACGATGTACCGCGATGCCTCTGTTGAAGACGAAACCGCTGCTGAAGCGTGGGTCTCCGCAAAGTACCTGTTTGACAACTACTTCGCCGCGGGTCAGCAGTATGAGTCCATGCAGGCTCAGTACCTGTACACCGCCAGCGTGGCGAATGCCGCGACGTGGGACGAGGTTGGCTTCAAGAAGGTTGACGATTACACCGTTGACTTCATCCTGGCTAACCCCGTGAACGAAGCGAACTTCTATGTGCCCTACACCCTGTCTTCCTCCTACCTGGTCTACAAGCCCGTTTACGAAGCCTGCAAGACCTTCTACAAGGACGGCAAGGAAGTTGCCACCGAGGAAGAAGCGGACGAAGTGAAGACCAGCTACGGCCGTTCCGTGGAGAACACGGTTTCCTACGGCCCGTACAAGCTGTCTTCCTTCGAACTGGACAAGGAATACACCCTGACCCGCAATGACAACTGGTATGGCTATCATGACGGCAACCACGTCGGCCAGTATCAGACGGACAACTACAAGGTGACCTGCATTGCCGACCACGCGACCCAGGTGCTGGCGTTCGAAAAGGGCGAGATTGATGGCATCGCTCTGCAGGCGGACGACCTGAAGAAGTACGGCAACAGCAAGTACATCAAGTACGGCCCGAACAACGGCTACACCACCAAGCTGACCATGAACACCGACTATGAGAAGCTGCTGTCTCACGGCACCAATAGTCAGGTTCTGGTGATCCCGGAATTCCGTCAGGCGATTTCTTACTCCTATGACCGTAAGGAATTTGCTTCCTCCTTCACCGCGGCTGGCACGGCTGGCTTTGGCCTGATCAACGAACTGTACTGCTACGACCCCTTCACCGGCGCGCTGTATCGTGACAGCGAACCCGCGAAGGCAGTCCTCTGCCGTCTGTTCGACCTGACCTGGGGAGAGGGCGGCGACTACGACACCCTCGACGAAGCGTCCGAAGCCATGACCGGCTACGAGGTCGAAAAGGCGCGCGCGCTGATGGCGGTTGCGTATGACAAGGCTGTTGCTGCCGGCATCTATGATGGCACCAGCGACATCAAGATTGACCTGCGCGTGTACCAGAGCGACGCTATCTACGTCAACATGTTCAACTACCTGAACGCCGCGCTGAAGAACGCTTGCGTTGGCACGCCGTTTGAAGGCAAGGTCGAAATGACCATGACCGTGGACACCGACTACTACGAAACCATGCAGTCCGGCAACGCGGACATGATCTTCACCACTTGGGGCGGCGCGACGATGGCTCCCTTCGGCGTGTTCGGCAACTGCTACACCGACGATGCGTACGGCAAAGGCAACCAGAACGAATACGGCTATGACACCACCACCATCGACATTGTTTACAATGTGGAAGGCGTTGGCGAAATCACCGACACCCTGCAGAACTGGGCGAACTGGTGCAACAGCCAGAACGTCCCGTCCATCGAGGAAAAGCTGGGCAAGTTCGCTGATTACACCTACGACACTCGTTTGCAGTTTGCGACCGCTGTCGAAGGCGCGTTCATGAACTGGTATCCCTGCTCCTCCATCTACTACCGCAACAGCGCGAGCATGAACTCCCAGAAGGTGAACACCGTTGTTGATACCTACGTTACGCTGATCGGCTTCGGCGGTATTCAGTACATGACGTACAACTACGATGACGCTGAGTGGGCGGACTACATCGCCAACAACACCCTGGAATACTAATTCAAGGCGCACATTTGCCGTGATTCTCTGAAACTCGGCACGGGCATGGGGGCCTTTTGACCCCCATGCCCGATGTGCGTGTTAAAAACCGGTTGATTTTCGGGCGTTTCTTAAGGGGACGCTATGATTCCAAAGAGAAAAGTACAGAATAGTGATTCCTTAAGAAATGCCCAATAGGGATTCAATCCAGTCAGGCAAGCCCAGTCCGCGGTGATGCGCACCTCCAGCCGCATCCTCCGCGACCCGTCACGGGTGGGGCGACGCACCCTGACGGCCGGAAGCGGAGGGGCAGCAGGGTTTCCCGCCCCTTTCGCTCAATATGAAAAACGGAGGTAACGTGGAATGTCCAAAAATGGTATGACACGATACATCATCAAGCGTGTCCTGTACATGTTCCTGGTGCTGTTCATCATCATGACCATGTGCTTTATCCTGATTAAGCTGCTGCCGCTGCCCGCCGTCCGCGAAATGGGCCGCGACATCAACCTCGTGCTCGCCAAGCGCGAAAAGATGGGCTACAACAAGCCGATCATGGTGCAGTACTTCCTGTACCTGAAGAGCATCCTGACCGAATGGGACTGGGGCGTCGGCGAGCAGATGTATGAAGGCATGGGCGTGTGGGATGTCATGATGCAGAAGCTGCCCTACACGGTGCTGGTGAACCTGTATTCTATCCTGCTTGCGATCCCGCTGGGTCTTGCTTTCGGCATCTATGCGGCGCTGAAGAAGAACAAGTGGCAGGATAACTTCATTTCCACCATGGTCATGGTCTTCATCTCGGTGCCAAGCTATGTGTACGCCTTCCTGGTGCAGTACTTCCTGTGCTTCAAGCTCGGCTGGTTCCCCTTGCAGGCGGCAAGTTTGTCACAGGCGGGCGGGTCACTGTTCAGCTGGACAATGTTCGTATCGTTGATTCCGGCAGTGCTGTCGCTGGGCTTCGGCGTTGTGGCAGGCTTGACGCGCTACACCCGTGCGGAGCTGAGCGAGGTGCTGACCGGTGACTACATGCTGCTGGCGCGCACGAAAGGTCTGACCAAGGCACAGGCAATTTCCCGTCACGCGCTGCGCAACGCAATGGTCGTCATCCTGCCGATGATTATTGGTGAATTCATCGGTATTCTGGGCGGCTCGATGATTATCGAAAACATCTTCGGCATTCCCGGCATCGGCAACCTGTACATCAACTCCATCAATGTCCGCGATTATAATTTCTTCATGGCGCTGAACGTGTTCTATACGGCAATCGGCCTGGTTTCGGGCATTGTCATTGACATCAGCTACGGGTTTATTGACCCGCGCATCAGAATGGGGTCGAAGAAATGATGGAAAAGAATCTGTATCCGGAAATCCCGAAGGAAAAGTTTGCGTTTATTCACAAGGATGAGCGCATCCATGACGAAAAGCTGCAGACCAAGTCCATCAGCTATCTGGGCGACGCGTGGCTGCGCTTCCGCAAGAACAAGTCCTCCGTTGTGGCGTTCTGCCTGATTGTGTTCCTGCTGCTGTTTGCCATCATCACGCCGTTTGTCTCGCCGTACACGGTGCAGTTCCGCGACGGCTACTACAAGTCGGTGCTGCCGAAGAACACGCTGTTTGAAAACGCGGGTTTCTGGGATGGCGCGCGCAAGGAAAAGGTCAGCGAAATCGGCTACCATTACTACAACGCCATCGGTCAGGAAACGGGCGTGCCGGTCGTGAAGAAGGAATATGACCACTATACTGATTCAAACGGCGTGACGTACTACAACCTGCGTGTGGACTCCTACGCGCTGGTTGGCTTCGCGTATGTCAACCTGAGCGAAACGGAATACAACAACCTGATGGCGTACCAGAACGAGAAGGACATTCAGGTCATCTACCCGCTGCAGAAGACCCACAATTCGCAGTACATGATGGGCAACGGCGGCGCGAACTTCTGGTACCAGCTCAAGGACGAGAGCGTGAACACCAACGGTGATCCGGCGCTGGATGAAAACGGCAGCCTGATTCCGAACTACCTCACGTCCGACAACCCGAACAAGGCGAACTACAACAGCAAGCGCATTGCCGGCGACGACGGCGCGGATGGGCAGTGGTACACCTACGCCCAGAAGAACCAGACGGGCTACCGCGTGCGTGTGCACTATCTGGAGTACTTCCGCTATGTCAACGGCTATGAACCCACGTTCATTTTCGGCACGAACAACTACGGGCAGGATATTTTCACCTGCCTGGCAGTCGGCGCGCGCCTGAGCTTCCTGCTGTCCATCGTCGTGGCGAGCATCAACTTCATCCTCGGCGTGCTGTACGGCTCCATCGAGGGCTACTACGGCGGCGCGGTTGACATGGTGATGGAGCGTATCTCCGACGTGCTGAACAGCGTGCCGTTCATGGTCGTCGCAACCCTGTTCCAGCTGCACTTGGCGGAAAAGGTGGGCGTGCTGCCATCCCTGCTGTTCGCTTTCGTCTTGACCGGCTGGGTCGGTACGGCGGCGCGTGTGCGTACGCAGTTCTCCCGGTTCAAGGGTCAGGAATACGTCCTGGCGGCGCGTACGCTGGGCGCATCCGACGCTCGCTTGATTTTCAAGCACATCTTCCCGAACAGCCTGGGCACCATCGTGACCGGCGCGGTCATGACCATCCCCGGCGTCATTTTCTCCGAATCCATGCTCAGCTACCTGCACATCATCAATCTGGAAACGTCGTCGCTGACCTCCATCGGCACGCTGCTTTCCGGCGGTCAGGCGTACTTGAGCACCTACCCCCACATCATCATGTTCCCGGCAATCTTCATCGCCATTTTGGAAATTGCTTTCAACCTGTTTGGTAATGGCCTGCGCGACGCGCTGAATCCTTCGTTGAGAGGAGCGGACGACTGATATGGCAAAGCTGGAAGTCCGAAACTTGACCATCTCCTTCCGCACAAACAACGGTGCGGTTCGCGCAGTGCGCGATATTTCCTTCAATCTGGAGGAAGGCGAAACGCTCGCCATCGCCGGTGAATCCGGTTCCGGCAAGTCCGTCACCACCCGTGCTATCATGGGCATTCTGGCGGGCAACGCCATGGTGGATGCGGGCGAAATCATCTACGACGGCAAGGATTTGCTGAAGATTCCGGAAGAAGAGTTCCACACCCTGCGCGGCCACAAGCTGGCCATGGTGTTCCAAGACCCGCTGAGTGCCCTGAACCCTATCATGCGCATCGGCAAGCAGCTGACGGAAGCCATGCTGCTGAACAACAAGGAACGCCGCCGTGATGGCAAGGAACGCTTCAACAGCCTGCTGGCGCAGCTCGAAAAGACGATGGTGGCGGATGCCGAAGCGCGCGGACAGGGCGCACAGGCACGCGAAGCCATCCACGCCAAAACGAAGCAGTTCGACCACTTTGCTTCCGTTGGGTTGAAGATGGAATATACCTATAAGGGAGAAAAATATATCCTTAACCTGATTGATACTCCGGGACACGTAGACTTTTCATACGAAGTATCTCGTTCGATTGCTGCCTGTGAAGGTGCTTTGCTGGTAGTGGACGCTTCACAGGGAGTGCAGGCGCAGACTATTTCCAACCTTTATATGGCATTGGAGCACGACCTCGAAATTATTCCCGTGATGAACAAGTGTGATATGGCAAGTGCAATGCCCGAGGAGGTGGAAGATGAAATAATCGACCTGCTGGGTTGCAAACGTGAAGATATCATTCGTGCATCGGGCAAGACCGGCATGGGAGTGGAAGATATTCTGGCGGCTGTGATCGAACGTGTGCCGCATCCGGTGGGCGATGACCAGGCTCCGCTTCAAGCTTTGATTTTTGATTCTGTATTCAATTCGTTCCGTGGTATCATTGCTTATTTTAAGATAGAGAATGGAGTGATACGCAAGGGAGATAAAGTGAAGTTCTTCAATACGGGTAAGGAATATGATGCCGATGAAATCGGAGTCTTGAAAATGGATATGATGCCTCGTAATGAGTTGCGTACCGGTGATGTGGGATATATTATTTCAGGTATCAAGACATCACGGGAAGTGAAGGTGGGAGATACTATCACTCATATTGCCCGTCCTTGCGAGAGGGCAATTGCCGGATTTGAAGAGGTGAAGCCGATGGTGTTTGCGGGAGTTTATCCCATTGAAGCGGAAGATTATGAAAATCTTCGTGCTTCGCTTGAGAAGCTCCAGTTGAATGATGCTTCATTGACGTTCCAGCCCGAGTCTTCATTGGCTTTGGGCTTTGGGTTCCGTTGCGGTTTCTTGGGACTGCTGCACATGGAAATTGTACAGGAGCGTTTGGATCGTGAGTTCGATATGAATGTGATTACTACTGTTCCGAATGTATCGTATATGGTATATGACAAGCAGGGTCATGCCAATGAGGTGCATAACCCCGGAGGTATGCCGGACCCGACTCTGATTGACCATATCGAGGAACCTTATATTGATGCTACCGTGATTACTGCAACCGATTATATCGGTCCTATTATGACTTTGTGTCTGGGCAAGCGCGGAGAATTGGTGCGTCAGAATTATGTATCGGGAAACCGTGTGGAAATACATTACAGAATGCCGTTGGGAGAGATTGTGATTGACTTTTATGATAAGTTGAAGAGTATTTCCAAGGGGTATGCTTCATTTGATTATCATCAGTCAGGCTTCCGTCCTTCCAAACTGGTAAAACTGGATATTCTGTTGAATGGTGAGTCGGTGGATGCTCTTTCTACATTGACACATGTCGACAATGCATACGATTTGGGCAAGCGGATGTGTGAGAAGCTGAAGGAGTTGATTCCACGTCAACAGTTTGATATTGCTATTCAGGCGGCTATCGGCGCAAAAATTATCTCACGTGAAACGATAAAGGCTGTCCGTAAAGATGTAACGGCAAAATGTTACGGTGGTGACGTGAGTCGTAAACGTAAATTGCTTGAAAAGCAAAAGAGGGGTAAAAAGCGTATGAAGCAGATTGGTAATGTGGAAGTACCTCAGAAAGCGTTCCTTGCAGTATTGAAGTTGGATTAAAAATCTAAAATACCCGGAATGATTGTCGCTGTCAGCAGAACTTTCAAGGCAATCATTCCATTATTATATAATCTTTAAATAAATATAAATGAGAAAAGTTCTGTCTTTTTCGGCCTTTCTGATGATGGGTCTTTTGGTGTCCCAAATCTTACCGGGGGCGGTAGGTGAAGGGTATACTACCATAAAGAGTGTGTCTGATGTATTGCTTTACATCTGCCTGAGTTTTATTATGATTAATGTCGGACGTGAGTTTGTCATGGATAAAACAAGGTGGAAGAGTTATGCTGAGGATTATTTTATTGCAATGGCTACGGCAGCGATGCCATGGATTTTGATAGCCGTTTATTATGTATTTGTCTTGCTACCGCCCGAATATTGGCATAGCTGGGAAGCATGGAAAGAAAATCTTCTGTTAAGCCGTTTTGCGGCGCCCACCTCTGCAGGTATCTTGTTTACCATGTTGGCGGCTCTCGGATTAAAATCAAGTTGGATTTATAAAAAAATTCAGGTGTTGGCTATCTTTGACGACCTGGATACCATCTTGCTGATGATTCCGTTGCAAATAATGATGGTGGGTCTGCGCTGGCAATTGATTATCATTTTTTTAGTAGTGTTTGTTCTGCTCTCTATCGGCTGGAAACAGTTAGGGAAATACAATTGGCGGCAAGACTGGAAAGCAATTTTCTTTTACTCGGTGGCAGTTTTTGCAGTTACACAGTTGGTGTATATGGTGAGCAAATATTTTTATGGAGACGAAGGAAGTATCCATATTGAAGTGTTATTGCCGGCTTTCGTTCTGGGTATGGTTATGAAACATAAGGAGATAGATACTCCTTTGGAGCATAAGGTATCTACCGGTGTTTCTTTCTTGTTTATGTTCCTGGTGGGTATGAGTATGCCTCTCTTTGTCGGAGTGGATTTTTCGGAGACGCATAGCGGTACTCATTCCATTACCGGATCGCAAGAAATGATGTCTTGGGGAATGATTATTTATCATGTGGTAATCGTGTCTTTGTTATCGAATGTCGGGAAGCTGTTTCCTGTGTTATTCTATAGAGACCGTAAGTTGAGCGAGCGTCTTGCTTTATCTATCGGTATGTTTACTCGTGGAGAAGTAGGAGCGGGAATCATCTTTATTGCATTGGGATATAATTTAGGAGGCCCTGCACTGGTAATTTCTGTGTTAACTCTTGTGCTAAATTTAATTTTAACCAGTATATTTGTACTGTGGGTGAAAAACTTGGCGTTACGAAGCTATAACGGCTGACATATACTTCGTAAGAAGAGTATTTTATACAAACAATAAAGCGTTCCTTTCTGTTATTGACTTCAAAGATAACAGGAAGGTTCGTGTTTTATAAGAATTTATCACGAATCTAATATTATAACAGGAAAGACATGGAAAAACTCAAAATCGGAAACATGAATGTTTCGTTTCTAAGTGCTACGCGGTATCACATTAATGGGGGAATTCTATTGATGGTTATCGTTCTTCTGGCGATGATTATAGCTAATTCTCCCTGGGGAGACGCTTATGCAGCTTTTTGGAATAAAGAAGTACATCTTCAGATAGGGGAATTTAATTTGTTCAGTCATAATGGGAATCACATGACCTTGATGAATTTTATCAATGATGCTTTGATGACTATTTTCTTCTTTAGTGTGGGACTGGAAATTAAGCGTGAAACATTGGTGGGTGAGTTGTCCAGTTTTCGACAGGCTTTGTTGCCGATAGTGGCGGCTTGCGGGGGGATGATTGTTCCGGTTATTATCTATTATTGTATGACGTCGGGTACGGATGCCGAGAGTGGTCTGGCTATTCCGATGGCAACGGATATTGCTTTCTCCCTGGGGGTGCTAAGCTTATTCGGCAACCGTGTACCTATCAGTCTGAAAATATTTCTGACGGCTTTTGCTGTGGTGGATGATATTGGTGGTATTCTGGTAATCGCTTTATTTTATTCCTCCCATCTGGATGTGAATGTTGTATTCTTTTGGAGTGCTTTTTTTGCTTTGTGCCGGTAATCATTTGCATATACACAATCGTTGGTTTTATCTTTTACTGGGACTGGTGATGTGGTATCTGTTTTTACAAAGTGGTATTCATGCCACTATTGCAGGGGTGATAGTAGCGTTTACGATTCCGGCTACACCACATTATAAGATAGGTAAGTATATTAACCGTATTAAGGAGAACATAGAAATATTTCCGAGTACAGACAAAGAAGGTATAATTTTGAGCAAATTGCAGATTAATGTGTTGAAAAGTATCGAATCGGCTTCCGATAGAGTGATTTCTCCTTTACAGTCATTGGAAGATAGTCTGCATGGATTAGTGAATTATGTGATTATTCCTTTGTTTGCTTTTGCTAATGCTGGTGTGGTGCTGACAGCCGGTCACGGAGGCATTGAAGTGGGAACACCTACATGGGCGGTCATGGTGGGATTGGTAGTCGGAAAATTTGTAGGTATTTACTTTTTTACATGGCTTATTGTCAAAAGTGGGTTGGCTGGCATGGCCGGGGGTATGAACTGGGTGAACCTGACAGGTATCTGCTTGTTGGGAGGTATCGGTTTTACCGTTTCCCTGTTTATAGCTAATTTATCATTCGAAGCTTCTCCGGTTCTTTTAAGTCAGGCAAAATTGGGTGTTTTGAGCGGTACGGTGATAGCCGGGATGTTGGGCTATATTGTTTTACATTTTACACTACCGAAAAGAATATTGTCTTAAAATGGAAGAATACTAAAACAACTCAATTACAGGCAGGGCAGTACGACAGTAAAACGGCTGCCCTTGTTTATTTCGGAAGTAACCTCGATACGTCCCTGCATTTTTTCAACAATCACTTTACAGATAGACAGGCCAAGTCCTACTCCTTGTGCAAACTCATTATGTTTATAGAATCGGTCGAATATGATTTGCAGTTCTTCTTTTGGAATACCGGCTCCGGTATCTTCTACAAAAATATGCACTTCATGACTGGCTGGTTGATGATGGTATCCTAATTTGATATGTCCGCTCTTTGTAAACTTTTTGGCATTGTTCAGGAAATTAGTGATGACCTGTGTCATACGCATATTGTCTATGTGTACAAATACATCTCCTTCGGGAAACTCCTTGATAAATTTTAAGGGTGATGAAATAGTCAGTTGATGGGTGTTGTAAATACTGTTGAGCAAAGAACGGACGCTCTCTTCCCGGTAATTGAATGACATATTGCCGGATTCAATGCGTGATAGTTCCAGCACATCATTAACCAGTTTGAGCAATAAATCGGTATTATCATTGATGATGGAGATAAATTCCTGTTTCTCTTCTTCCGAAAGGTCTTTTTCCGTAGTCAGCAGGTTGGAAAACCCGGTGATGGCATTGAGAGGAGTGCGTATCTCATGACTCATATTATCCAGAAAAGATTGTTTTAATTCTGCCCGCTCTGCAACCTTGCGGGCTTGAATCAGCTCTTCTTCCTTGTCTTTTACCTCTTGGATATTTTGCAGCAGACCGGTGATGATATGAATATTGTCATTGTGACAAATCTGTTTGTAACGAAACTCCCACCATTGATATTCACCTGTAAACTTACAGCGGTATTGTGCTGTCCGTTTGGGATGGTCTGAAAGGTTGGCCACCTGATGCAGAAATCTCTCTCGTTCGTCTGGGTGAATGAATTTTACCATATCATCGATGTTCATTTGCGGAGAGTCATAATGAATCAGTTCGTAAAACTGTGGATCGAAAATGGCTTTTTCTCCATCAAACCGCCATGCATACGTATTTCCGCTTTCCATGGCAAGGATCAGTAGCTCATGCTCATATTTTAAGTTGCGCAAAGCATCCTGTTTCCGTTTTTTCTCCCGTCCATATATATAAATGAGGTAGCTTACAAATAACAATAGGAGGATGCCGACAACGATTTTGATGGTCAGGATAAGAGTGGAATATTTTTTGCTGAAAGGTTTGTACATAATTATATACTCTTCGGGAATCCTTTCTTCGGGTATTTTATATTTCTCCAAAGTAACCCAATTGACGACATACTGTTTGGCGCATTGCTGTAATTGCTGACCGGGCTTTTTCTTGTCCAGTCTTTCTTTTATTCCTGCCGCCATATCTTTTATTTGAATTTCGATAGGTGTAAAATAGCCTCCGAGCATATAGTCATTTGTTCCGAATCCTTCATTTATGGTCTCAAACCCGGGATTGTCAAACAAACTGCCGATGCGTAAAGTGGTGAAATCACGTTTGGTATATAGAAACAAGGAATAATCGAAAACTCCGCTGGCCATCCACAATAACCGGCGTGCGGGAACAGAGTCGCTGACCAGTTTGGCAATCATGGTTGTATCGAGATAAGAGAGTTCGGTTGGTTTTTCCGAATCAAAAGGAGAGAATTTTTTATTCTCTAGTGAATCCGGGGATATATTTAATATCCGTTCATTCACCCTGTCGCGTA
>OGKR01001704.1_pt1 | contig 14602 bp, 8 predicted proteins | sample 1572431 | NCBI WGS metagenome assembly OGKR01 (sample SAMEA2582079, study PRJEB24529) | metagenome | biome: Human gut stool | place: China | collected 2011 | reverse complement strand
ATCCTTATAAATATTGCGATCCGAAACGTCCGGCACGCGACATCTTTACCAAAGCGCATCGCGACGCAGCCCGCAGTATTGCAGCAGAAAGTTTCGTTCTTCTGAAAAACGACAGTCCCGACGGCAATCCGAACGGAAATCCGTTACTGCCTTTCAATCCGAAAGGAAATATTGCAGTGATCGGTCCGTTGGCAAACAGCCGGAGTAATATGCCGGGTACATGGAGCGTAGCAGCCGTGCTCGACCGCTGCCCTTCTCTCGTGGAAGGACTGAAAGAGATGACTGCCGGAAAAGCGAATATCATGTACGCCAAAGGAAGTAATCTGATTAGTGATGCTAGTTACGAAGAACGGGCAACGATGTTCGGCCGTTCCCTGAACCGCGATAACCGCACCGACCAACAATTGTTGGATGAAGCGTTGAACGTAGCCCGCCGGTCGGACATTATCATCGCTGCCTTAGGCGAATCTTCCGAAATGAGTGGTGAAAGTAGCAGCCGCACGGATTTAAACATTCCCGATGTACAGCAGAATCTGTTGAAAGAGCTTTTAAAGACAGGCAAACCGGTAGTACTGGTATTATTTACAGGTCGTCCGCTTACGTTGACTTGGGAACAGGAACACGTGCCCGCCATTCTGAATGTATGGTTTGGAGGTAGTCAAGCAGCTTACGCCATTGGCGACGCCCTCTTCGGTTATGTCAATCCGGGTGGTAAACTGACTATGACTTTCCCGAAGAACGTCGGCCAGATACCTCTTTATTATGCGCACAAGAATACCGGACGTCCTTTGAAAGAAGGTAAATGGTTTGAGAAATTCCGCAGTAACTATCTCGACGTGGATAATGATCCGCTTTATCCGTTCGGTTACGGTCTTTCTTATACTACTTTCTCTTACAGTGATATCGACTTGAGCCATTCCAGCATGGACATGACCGGATCATTGACCGCAGCAGTGGAAGTTACCAATACCGGCACATGGCCCGGCACGGAAGTAGTACAGCTTTATATCCGTGACGTTGTAGGCAGCAGCACCCGTCCCGTCAAAGAATTGAAAGGCTTTCAGAAAATATTCCTGGAACCGGGAGAGATGAAGATTGTCCGTTTCAAGATTGCACCGGAAATGCTACGGTATTATAATTATGACCTGCAACTGGTTGCCGAACCGGGCGACTTTGAAGTGATGATCGGCACGAACAGCCGGGATGTGAAAACTGCGAAATTTACATTGAACTAAACTTTTAGGCACGGATTACACGGATTACGCTGTTGTTTTATGTAACCACAATTCCTAAAACCGTGAAATCCGTGTAATCCGTGCCTAATCCTATAAATTATGACCTTGATTATGAACGATAAATATAAAAGAATCGCAGTGATGAGCGCACTTCCGCTCATGTTACTGTTTCTATCCGCCATCGCCCTGACTTTCCAAAGCTGTAAAGGGAAAAGCAAGAATGACAACCTTACTGCCGCCACCGACTCCCTGTCGGACGACGCCCTGATGGACACCGTTCAGCGACGGACTTTCCTCTATTTCTGGGAAGGTGCCGAACCGAATAGCGGTCTGGCTCCCGAACGGTATCATGTGGACGGCGTATATCCTGAAAATGATGCCAATGTAGTCACTTCCGGCGGTAGCGGTTTCGGCATCATGGCTATCCTTGCGGGAATCGACTGCGGTTATGTCACCCGCGAAGAAGGACGGACGCGCATGGAACGCATCGTTTCTTTCCTCGAAAAAGCAGACCGTTTCCACGGAGCCTACCCCCACTGGTGGTATGGTGACACCGGAAAGGTGAAACCGTTTGGCCAGAAAGACAACGGAGGTGACCTCGTAGAGACAGCTTTCCTCATACAAGGTCTGCTTGCCGTACACCAATATTACGTCAACGGAAATGAGAAAGAGAAAGCACTCGCTCAACGTATCGACCGGATTTGGCGGGATGTCGACTGGGACTGGTACCGGAAAGGCGGGCGAAATGTCCTTTACTGGCATTGGAGTCCGACGTATGGCTGGGAAATGAATTTCCCCGTACATGGTTACAACGAATGTATGATTATGTATATTCTTGCCGCCGCTTCTCCTACACATGGAGTACCTGCAGCCGTTTATCATGACGGTTGGGCACAGAACGGAGCCATCGTCTCTCCCCATAAAGTAGAAGGAATCGAATTGCATCTCCGCTATCAGGGCACGGAAGCCGGACCGCTTTTCTGGGCTCAATATTCTTTCCTCGGACTCGATCCGGTAGGATTGAAAGATGAATACTGCCCCAGCTACTTCCACGAAATGCGCAACCTGACATTAGTCAACCGTGCCTACTGCATCCGCAACCCCAAACATTACAAAGGTTTCGGACCGGATTGTTGGGGACTGACTGCCAGCTACTCCGTTGATGGATATGCAGCTCATTCACCCAACGAGCAGGACGACAAAGGAGTCATCTCTCCTACCGCCGCACTTTCATCGATTGTCTATACACCGGAGTATTCCATGCAGGTAATGCGCCATTTGTATGGTATGGGAGATAAAGTGTTCGGTCCTTTCGGATTCTATGATGCTTTCAGCGAAACGGATAATTGGTATCCGCAACGGTATCTGGCTATCGATCAGGGACCTATCGCTGTAATGATCGAAAATTACCGGACAGGGTTGTTATGGAACCTTTTCATGAGCCATCCTGACGTGCAAGCCGGATTGACCAAACTTGGTTTTAACACCAACAAGCAAGATGTGAGACAGAAATAAGTGGGAACCACGGTGCGTGGAAGTGGTCTACTGACCACCTCCGCCACCAGTGTTTCCACCTCCTCCGCCACCTTTCACATCATCATTGTCGATGCTGCGTGCAGCTTTCTTCACACTGGCTTTCAACTCTCCAATCCGATAGCTGACGCTAAAGCCAAAATACCGGCTTGGATACTTGCTCGAACTTTTCGAGATAAAGTTAACTCCTTCCGTGTGATTATTGTAAGTTCTGTATTTCTCTACGATATTGCTACAATAAATATTCAAAGAAAGACGTTCCTCTTTCAGGAAAGAACGGCTCAATCCCAAGCTATAATAATTGTATCCCGAACCTCTCCCCTGCAAACTGATACGCGGTGTACTTCCACCTCCGTTCAAGCTCAAACGGACTTTTCCCGGTAAAGTCTGCTGAATTCCTCCATACACAGAAGCATTCCATCCATAATTATGCAACTCTTGAGCAGGACTCCGCAAATCACTGTAATTTCCACGCCCATTGATATAAATCCTCGTTTTGGGAGAAGCATTCCAGTTCAAATAAAAATTCAATCCTGTTTCCCGGCTTTTACCGATATTATCATACGTGCTATACAAAGCACCATAAGGAGCTTTATGACCACCTTCAAATATTTCTCCGTCTTTATCGGTTATTAAGCGACTGACTCTTTCAATTCCATTGTTATTGAAAGAATGGCGCAAAGAGAGGTTGATGTTGAACTTGGCCGTAAAACTGCTGTAAGACAAATCAAACGAATGGCTCTTTTCACTCTTCAGGTTCGGATTTCCCTGATTGATAAACATCGGATTCTGATTATCGAAATAAGGATTCAAGTTCCAAATGCCCGGACGCCAGATACGCATATTATATCCACCGCGGAGGTTTTGCGTCTTGCCTAGTTTTATTCCCAAAGAGACGGAAGGAACCAGATCGCTAAAGTTCGAGTTAAAATTCTCGCCTGCACCGACCAGATACTTCACTTCCTGTATGGTTTGCTCATAACGAAGTCCCGGTTTGAAAGTAAAATCCTTGTATTTCAGCGTATATCCGGCATAAGCGGAAATGATATGATTCAGATGGCGGTACTCGCTACTGCGTTTCTCATTATATGCATAGTTTTCACTTTCCCCTTCGGTGTCATAAAACCGATTATCACTGGAGTTGCGCCGGAAAATATATTTAGCACCGGTTTCAAGTGTATGCAACTTTCCAATCGGAGTAGTATAGTCCACCTGGAAGGTTTGTTCCATCGTATTCGTCTTTCCGTCCGAATGGAAATTCTTCAATGACAGTTCTTTGATGATATCCAGTCTATTCTCATCAGGCTCGATGTCCAGATAAGTATTATAGGAATCATTCGTTTGAGGTTGGGAGTTGATTTTATAAGAAAGGGTAATCATCCGTTCTTTGTTCTTTCGGGAAGTACGTTGATAGTCTATATTACCGTTGATGGAATACCATGATCCTTTTCCATAATTGTCCGTTCTATAGCGATATGCAAAATTCTGGCGGTCGGCTCCGTGCATAATCGTAATTCCGTCACTGTTACTCTTGTCATTGCTACCATACATTCCGAAAGCCACAGTCAGCAGCCTCAACGTATCAATCTCGTAACTGGCTTCCAAATTGCCATATTGGAAATTACCCTTCGATTTGGAACTGCTTTCCGACTCCAAGAACTTTTCATTCTCTTTATCAGGTTCATAATTCTCCCGGTAACTGTCGGAATAGCTGCGCGGACTATTATTATAATTATAGTTGTAATTGGCAGAAACCGTCAGTTTGCCCTGTTTTACCATTGCATAAGTGCCGGCACCTACCCCATTATTGCTGGCATTTCCTCTGAAAGTAGCCGTATATCCTTCAAATCCGGTACCCACTGTGACGATATTCAGAATACCTCCGATACCTTCCGCATCATATTTAGCTCCCGGTGAAGTAATCACCTCAATATATTTAATCGTATTCGCCGGCATACTTTTCAGCACTCCTTCGGATTATTGCTCATCATATTATTGGGCTTTCCATTCACATGAATCTTGAAGCTGCTACTGCCGTTCACCTGTACATTGTCTTCTCCATCCACCGTGACCAAAGGGACTTTTCGAAGCATCTCCAATATACTGTTCGATTTTGAATCCGGATCATCTTCAATATTATATTCGATTTTATCCACATCTACCTTTACCAAAGGTTTCTGTGCAACAACCTCCACTCCTTTCAACACATTATTGGCTTCTGAAGAAATCATCGTTCCCAAATCAATTTCCCTGACCGAAGGTTTTAAAGTGAATTCTTTTACTATAGGCGACTTGCCAATGGAAGAAATCGTGATTATATAACTACCTGCAGCGACATTCAGTTTTTCCTGAAATTTACCATTCGCCCCTGTGACCGCCATCTTTACGGCTTTATCCGGAGCATTTTTAGGAGTTATCTTAATTGTGGCATACGGTTCTCCTTCTTGTGTTAAAGAATCAAGAAGTACTCCTTTGATAGTATAAGAAGGAGCCGTGGATTTTTGTGCCCACCCAGTCATAGATGTAGCGAACACGAATAGCAATAGTAGTAACAGTCTGTGTTTCATGACTAGAAATATTTAGTTTATGTTTATTAGATGCATAACATTCAAAAATGCTGCAAAGTCAGAGGCCAAAAGTAATTGGTTTATCGACACTTACGAAGTTTTCGGAGTTAAGAATATGAAACGAATGGATAAAATATCTTATTACAGTATATTTCTAGTATATTTAAACATTCCCGTTTAAGGGTAACAAATCTTCTTTATTTGAAGTGAAATAAAGGTGATATGTACGTCTCCTGCCAGTTTCATCACGTTAATGAGCAGAAAGCGCATGACAAAGATATATATTTCTATATGCACATTCAACCATTCTCCTACATATATAAAAATGAAATGTAGACAAATATAGGCATTAAAAATAGACATTAAATAGTATTCTACCTTTTCTTAATTTCACTTCAATAAAGACAAGAGTAAATCTTTCAAAAAAGCAATAAACACCTCCAAAATCTTCCACAATGTTATATATTACAAATAAAACAAATCAATCTATTCATGAATATAAGAAATCACCTAATAACCGATTTATAAGTCATTAAAATTTAACACAATTGTAACACGAAAAAGACGTTAGAAACTTTGCATATTTCATAGAAAAAAATAACTTTGCTAATCTATTTACTATTGAGAGAGAGTGAAACTATAAATGATTCACAATAAATTTTATTAATTAATTAACAAAGCAATAAAATGAGAAAATTGAACTTTCTGAAGTTATTCTACGGGCTTATGCTTGTAGTGGTCAGCACAGCTTTCGCAAGTTGCGTTGATGACAATGACGACACCGAGGCTCCGTACCTCAAAGTTACGCCTACAACCTTGATTTTCGGCTTAGATGGTCAACCAGCCAACGGGAGCCAAGCTTCTTTTGACATTTCAACCAATCGTAGTTGGAAAGCTACAGTAAAAGATGATAAATCATGGGTTACTCTATCAAAATATGAAGGTGAAGGTCCTGCTACTATTCAGGTAAGCATACCGGAAAATGTTAATGACGAAGCCAATGTTGTCATTGAAGTTTCTAATAAAGTAGGTGTACTGATGTCGGAAACTGTAAAAATTACGAGTGGAAGCGTGGAACCATCTGTAGTTATCTATAATGACAATGTGGGAACTATTGATCTTGACAAGAATAATTGGCCTTATGTTGATAAATATGAAGGATGGAATAAAACAGGGGTCGGTTCAGAATCTGTAACCTACACAGGAGAAAACGCTTCAGTCCGCAATAGTGGATTAGCTAACACTGACGCTTATGCAGGCGCATCAGGCCCTAACATTGTATTCTTTGGTAAAACACCAACAAGTTTTAACGTCAATAAGATCACACTCACTTCTGGACAAAAGAATCTACAACTAACATTCGGAGCCAGCCGTTCTGTAAATAATAACGGAACATACGACAACACTTTCGATATCTCCAAATTTGAAGTTGCATTAAGTGCTGATGGTACAGCTTGGGCACCAATTTCATATACTAAAAATAATGGCGATGCCGATTACCCCTATTGGGTTTTTGCAACAGCAAACTTTACATTAAAAGAAGTTCCAGAAAATCTATATATTAGATTCACAGCCTTAGATGCTTCAGCTATTCGTTTAGATGATGTCACATTGTCAACTGGTGCTGGCGGCACCGAAGTTGATTTAGGAACTGCAGGAGAGCCAAACGTTACGACTACAGATGCAAAAGCGATTACAGGTAGTTCTGCAACCTTAGGTGGTTCAATAGCTAATCTTGAGATTTCAGGAACTACTGAAGTTGGTGTGCAATATATTAAGTTCAGTACTGGAACTGTAGCAGATATAGATTGGACAAAAGCAACCCAAGTAGCTGCATCAGTAAAAGAGACCCCTTGGACCGTTACAGTTACTGACCTGACCAAAGATAATCAATACGCATTCCGCGCTTATGCTACGACTGCATCTAGTACTATTTATGGTGAGCCGAAAACATTTGTCGCTATGGAATCTACTGCAACTCAAATATCTATTGCAGATTTAGTAACCAAAATGACAAGTAATGCCACAGCTGTAGATGAAAACTACGTTATTCAAGGGGTAATTTGTGGTGACCCTGCTGGTAAGAACTATTCTTATGGTACTCTTTATCTAATGACCAAAGGAGCTACTACGGCAGGTAATGCACTTTCTTTATATAACACCCAAATAGATGTAACTCAATATGCATTAGGACAAGAGATTAAAGTTACATTACAAAAAGATGTAGCAAAGATATATAAACGTTACGATGTACCTCAAGTTGAAGGATTTACTGCTGAAAACATTGAAGTTGTTTCTGAAAACAATGTAGTAACACCTATAAAGGTTACCTTATCACAGTTAGCAGCATTTGTATGTATGCCTGTTATAATTGAAAAAGTCAATATTGCAACCGGAGGAATATGGAAAGATGGTGATGCAGCCAAAAATCATACATTTAATGTTGCAGGAACATCATTCACTGTAAATATAAACAAGAATGCAACTCCATTTGAAAATCAGCCATATGCAGCAACAACAGCATCCATGACAGGTATTGCTTCCATCTACCAAAGTGCAGGACAATTAATGCCCCGTAACCTTGAAGATGTAAGCGGATTTAAGGTTACTGAACCGACAATTGTTGAAGTAGACCCATCTTCATTGAGTTTTCTTTCAACAGGTGGCATAAAAACAATTACAGTCACCACAGCAAATCAAGGTTCAAATGTAATTACAGCTAAAGGTTTAAGTGGCAATTTATCTTCATCCGTCGAAGGCAATGTTGTTACAGTTACTGCAACTGAAAATAATGGCGGAGCCGTTGAACAGACTTTAGAAATTACCTTAGGTAACAGCAAAGTAAACGTTACTGTAAAACAGGACGCTAAGGGAGCTGTAACAAAAGTATATGAAAAAGTAACATCAGCTCCCACTAACTGGAATGGTAAATACTTAATTACATATACTAAAGAAGACGGAACTGTTGTCAATGTCTTATCTGGAAAAGGTGCAGGTACTTATGGTGGATATGTAGATATTTCATCGGCTTATAATTCATCCAATGGGACAATAGCTGCTAATGATGAAACAAATCAATATGCATGCACAATAGCTAAAATAGAAGGAAACGAAAATCAATATACTATTCTGCTTGGGTCAACCTATTTAGGATTGACAAGTGACGGAAATAGTTTAAATTTTGACAGTGCTATAAAAGATGGTTCTCAATGGAAATTTGATGGCACCAAAATTATTCCAGTAAAATTTGACACTCGTAATTTGCAATGGAATAATAATAACAGTCAATATAGATTTGCTTGTTATAAAGGCACTCAAGTGGACGTAACCATCTATAAATTAACAGAATAAAATCTTCCTAAAATAAAGCATCCCCAGTCTTGATAGGATATTTCTACCAAGACTGGATTGTCTTAAATCCATATAATAAATAATGATGCTACCCAATAAATACTATAGATTTATTTCTAAATCAATATGGTTAACAGCACTTATAATCTGTATAGCTGCATGTAGCAATGATGACTCTGACGGTGGAAGCTCGTCACAGCCAGGTGATGCCTACTGGAAAATCTCTTCCACAGTAAAATCAGCATCCGGATCATCTGCAATAATCATCACAGGTACTCCTGGTACAATATGGAATGCAGAAATTACTGAGGGCACAACGTGGTGTTCTTTCAGCAGCAATGACCTAACCTTATCCTCTAAGTCCGGAGAAGTAAAAGACGGACTCAATGTTTTATACGTGTATTATAGTAACAATACAGGTAAAGAGCAGCGCATAGCCAAGATTTCGTTCCAGTTAGCAGGACAAGAAGCAAAGGTCTTTGATTTAGTACAATTGTCTGAATCGCAACAGAACCTACCGGCCTTTAAATTATGGGCTGAAGTTCCTGACTTCAAAGAGAATGCAAATTATCAATATGTGACTCATTACGCTCTGCTGAATGATAAAACAATACGTAATTATTCTATTTGTTTTGATAAAACAAAAAAAGCAGCTTTATGGGTAGCTTATCCGATACATACAGCATACCTCAAAGGATCAGGTGAGCGCACAGACCGTTGGGCTTTCGACCCTATTATTCCTCAAGGCTACCAAGCAGATTGTACATTAAGATCTTATGGAGGCTCTTATGATCGTGGACATCAACTGCCATCAGCCGATCGTTTGGGAACAGACGAGATGAATGCTCAAACTTTCTATATGTCCAATATGACTCCACAGCTTAATCGTTTGAACCAAGATATGTGGGCCAAGCTAGAAACAAAAGTACGAGCTAACAATTGTTCTGATACTTTATATGTAGTCACTGGTGCATACTTTGGAGCAGGTGCAACGTCTACAACAGATGGTGCCGGCAAGACAGTTCCCATTCCCACAAACTATTTCAAAGTACTCTTGCGTACCAAAACAGGAAAGACTGGAAAGAATATCAAAGATTGTTCAGAGAGTGAACTGATATCAATAGGATTTTGGGTAGATCATAAATCATACGGAAATATTGAGCCTCCTAAATCCATTTGTACGACTGTAGCAGATATTGAATCCAAAACTGGATTTAAATTCTTCCCACAGGTATCTAGTAGTGTAAAACAACAAAATAATCCAACCCAGTGGGGGATTAACTAATACGCTAGCTTATGAAAAAACTTTTATTTGTAACCGTACTCTTTGCATTACTGATATCTTTCAGTTCTGCACAGAAGCCATACAAGGTCGTATTTTACAATCTTGAAAATTTCTTTGATACGATTAATGATCCGGAAGTTCATGATGATGAATTTACTCCGGAAGGTCCAAAAAAATGGAATTCTGCCAAGTATTACAAGAAACTAGCAAACATTGAACGTGTTTTTTTTGATATCGCTGCTATCAACAAAGATTACCCAATAGTTATCGGAGTATCAGAAGTGGAAAACCGTAATGTACTAGAAGATATCGTAGCAACTCGTAAAATGGCTCCGGGAAACTATCGAATTTCACACTTCGATTCTCCTGAAGCGCGCGGAGTAGATGTAGCATTCCTGTACCGACCAGACGTCTTCAAGCTTGAAGGAGAAAAGGCCGTTAAAACAGTGATACCTTCATTACCAGACTTCAAAACCCGTGATATACTAACAATGTGGGGAACCATAGAGAATGAGCCCTTTTTCTTTATGGTAGCGCACTGGCCTTCACGTCTAGGAGGCAAAGAGGTTTCGGAGTTCAAACGTATTGCCGTAGGCGAACAGATGCGCAGTATCGCAGACTCTGTAATGAAAGCAAATCCTGCAACAAAAGTAGTTATGATGGGAGACTTTAATGACGACCCAATTGATAAAAGCATAGCCAAAGGATTAGGAGCCAAATTTAAATTAAAAGAGTTGAAAGAAGGTGACTTCTTCGCTCCTTATGCCGATATGCTCAAGGCAGGATATGGAACATTAGCTTATGGCGATGCATGGAATATATTTGACAATATTGTAGTTTCTGAAAATTTAGCAAACGGATCAACTGGAAAGTTGAAATTAGAACAAGCCCCCGGCTCTAAATTCTATGGAAACATCTTCAAGCAACATTACATGGTGCAAAAAGAGGGACAATACAAAGGATATCCATTACGCACATATGTGGGTAACAACTTTCAGGGAGGATACAGTGATCACTTCCCTGTATATATCTATATAGGTAAATAAAAAAATAAGTTTATATGAAAATCAGAACATTCCTATTCATGGTGCTATCTTTGATATCATTCACTGCCTTAGCACAAAATAATGGTGGTGTCAAAGGTAAGGTCGTTTCCCGTACAACACGTGCGGCCATAGACGGCGTAAAAGTAACATTAACCCCGGGAGATATAACAACCAGAACTGATGCATCAGGCATCTTCGTAATCGAGAATCTTGCAAAAGGGGAATATACACTTACATTTGAAGCTGCAGAGTTTGAGCCATTGACTCTTGCAGTTCGTGTAGATAAGATGATTAGAGACATTAACAATGTTATCATGATACCAGACAACGTTTCACCAACTATGGACGATGCGATCTTCGCCGAATTCGACACAGAAACGTTAGACGATGCCCAATCGCTTCCTTCATCATTATCTGCCTCTAAAGATGTATTCAATAATATCGCTTCTTACAAATTCAGTGAGATGCGTTTTAATGTCCGCGGTTATGATTCGCAGTATTCAGATGTATATATGAATGGAATCCAACTGAATGATGCAATGACAGGGTACACTCCTTGGTCTCTATGGAGTGGATTGAACGACGCAACTCGTAATCAGGAAATTACTTCCGGATTAAATATGGGTGAAATTGGCCTTGGAGGTATTGCAGGAACAACAAACATCAATACACGTCCTTCGCAAATGCGTAAAGGGCTTCGTGCCAGTGTAGTAAATGGCAACTCCATGTACCGCTTCCGTGGTATGCTGACTTATGCATCCGGTTTACTGGACAACGGCTGGTCGTATGCTTTCTCTGTTTCTACCCGTCAAGGAGGAAACTCTTATGTACACGGGGTTTATTACAATGCATTCGGTTATTTTGCTGCTGTAGAAAAACAATTCAATTCACAACATCGTTTAGGATTAACAATTTTGGGTGCTCCAACTGAACGTGGTGCACAACAGGCTTCTACACAAGAGGCATATGACCTGGTCGGCAACAATTATTATAATCCAAACTGGGGGTGGCTGAATGGAAAACGTGTTAATGCCCGCGTGCGTAACTATCACGAACCTATCACCATGCTTAACTACACGTTCGATATCAGTGATCGTACACAATTAAATGTAGCCACTTCTGTACGTTTTGGACAAAACGGTTATTCTGCACTAACATGGTATGGCGGTCCTGACCCACGTCCGGATTATTACCGTTATCTGCCAAGTTTCTATAATAATACTTATGTCGGAGCTCAACTATATGAGGCATGGATGGGAAATACAGACAACATCCGCCATATCAACTGGGACAATTTGTATCACATCAACCAAAGTCAGGAAGAAAACCCAACTTACGGAGCCGGGCACCGTGCAATCAATATGATTGAAGAGCGCCATGCAGATCAGTTAGACTGGAACCTTTACACACAATTTTCACATAATTTCCGTGATAATTCTAAAATTAATGGTGGACTCAACTTTCGCCGTAATCGTACAGAATATTATAGTGAAGTGAAAGATTTGTTAGGTGGAGATTACTGGGTAGACGTTGATAAGTTTGCAGAACGTGACATGGGTGGTATGAACCCAATTCTTTACCAAAACAACATGGAGTACTATGAGAAGTACGGTCATGCACAGGCTGTAAAGAAAGGCGACAAATACAGTTATGACTACTACGGAAATACCATCAATGCACGTGCATGGGCGCAATACAGCACTAACTTCGGAAAACTTGGAGTTAATCTGGGGGGAGAACTTGGGCATATCACTCTATGGCGTCATGGCATCTGGAAAAAAGGTCTGTTCCTTGACAATTCCCAAGGAGACTCTGAAAAGCAAAATTACCTGACTTATAAGTTAAAAGCTAATTTTAGCTATAAGTTTTCCGCTATTCATTCTATTGACGCCAATATTATCTATATGCAAGATGCTCCTGCTTTCCAGGCTTCATTTGTATCTCCGCGTACTCGTAATTCTGCAACTCCAGGTATTTCCAGCGAGAAGGTATTCGGTATAGACGCCTCTTACAATTTGCGTTGGGGAGATATCAAAGCACGTATCTCAGGATATTATACCAAGTTTATGGATCAGTCTAAAGTTCTTTCTTATTATGATGACGTAGAAGCAACTTTCTCTAACTTTGCTATGAGTGGTATTAATAAACGCCATTTCGGACTTGAAGCAGCAGCTTCTGTACCAATCTATGCAGGGCTTTCTCTAAATGCGGCCATCAGCTGGGGACAATTCACTTATGATAATAACCCGGATTATGTACAGATTCAAGACAATAGTGGAGAAATCAAGAACCAAGGTAAAGTATATTGGAAAAATTACCGTGTAGAAAGTGCTCCACAAACTGCACTAAATGTAGGGCTATCATACCGTGGTCCTAAAAACATATATGCGTCATTAGATATGAACTATTATGATAATATGTACTTATCAATGAGCCCGCTTTACCGTACCGATGCCGTTCTGACACCCGGAATGACCACAGAAGACATCGCAACTTTGCGTAATCAGGAGAAGTTCAATTCAGCTTGCGTATTTAATGCGAGTGTTGGTAAAAATTGGTATATCAACCGTGCTTACACTCTTGGTTTCAGTTTAGAAGTAAAGAACCTGCTTAACAATCAGAATATCAAGACTGGTGGTTATGAACAAGTTCGCCTGCTAAAGAACAAAGATGAAAGCTATCAAACTTACCAACCATTTGATTCAAAATATTTCTATATGTTTGGTACAACGTATTACATGAACATTTATTTCCGTTTCTAAGTACATCATAAGTTAAAAAGAACAGTTATGAATAAAATATTTAAATTATGCATGCTCTTAGTTGTGACACTCTGTTTCAGTAGTTGCTACAACGAGTTCGAAGATCCTGCCCCAGCCAAAGTCTGGACGAAAGAAGACTTCTCTGAAAGCAAATTAATCTCCATTAAAGACTTTAAGAACCTTTTCTATAAAGAATACGGAAATGGTGCCGCTAGTCTGGGGAAAACTCTGGAAATCACAGAAGACTATGTCATCAGTGGAAAAGTAATTTCAAGCGACCAAGCCGGTAATGTATACAAATCGGTATATATATATGACGAATCATCTAAGTCAGCAATCGAACTGAAATTAATGGTTAGTAACTACGTTTATTTCCACGTAGGACAGACTCTGTTTGTTAAGACTAAAGGGCTTGCTATCGGTAGCTATCGCTATATGTTAAGCGTAGGTGGAATGCCGACAGCAGAAGACATCTCAAAAGGTTATGCAAACCGTAACCTTGAGAGCACTTTATTCGTAGACCAACATGTATTCAAAGGTGAGCTCGGCAGTCTTACAGAAGATGATACACTGGTTATCAATTCCACAAACTTTGCAACAGCATTAAATGATGATGCATTAGGACGTTTGGTACGTTTCGAAGGATTGACTTACAAAGAAGGAACATATGACGGAGACAAATATCCTCAATATCTGGAAACGACTTATCCGAATGGTTCAACGACTGCTGTATATGAAAATAAATATTATGCAGAAGAAGGATTGACCCCAACCTATGCTTACAGCTATGGAGGTAATCGCTATTATGGTTCTTCCTGGTTTG
>OGKR01001695.1_pt1 | contig 14683 bp, 18 predicted proteins | sample 1572431 | NCBI WGS metagenome assembly OGKR01 (sample SAMEA2582079, study PRJEB24529) | metagenome | biome: Human gut stool | place: China | collected 2011 | reverse complement strand
TGACTGCTCTTGCTGTGGATGGTGAGCAATCAAGAATTTCTTTTATTTCTTTTGTGCCAAAAATCTGATTTTTCTCTATTTCATCATACACCTTAAGAATATTTGCTTTCGAAGGTTCATTATATTTTTGTTGCTCAATCGCCGACTTTATCCTATCAACCGCCGATTTTTTATCGTCAATCGCCGACTTTTCTTCTCCAATCGCCGGCTTTTGGCAATCAATCAACGACTTATTGACTGCAACAGCCAATTTTTTTAATGAATCAGCGGTTTTTTCAACAATAGTTTTTCCAACTTTTGAATTATAAATAACCGCCTGCAACATAAAAGCATTTGTATGATAAACCAGATCTTTTAATCCCACCTGCTCCAACTCATTACACATACGATTGACACCTTCTCCAAATTCTTTTACAAATTTATAATTCTTTAAAAACTCTGCAATCTTAGGGTTTCTGGAAAAATGTGTGAAATGTATATTGTCCGCTCTTACAAGCCCCGGAAGTTTTCCCGGGCTTTCAACTACTATATGATCATCAAACATTTTTATCTGAATATCCGTACCGGTAATACTGTAAGCACGATGAGTAACTGCATTTACGATCAATTCCTGTCTGACAAACTTAGGATATTCCGCATCTGTAACAAATGTTCCGTCCGGTCCAAGATACGTTTTTTCTTTTACCTGTGTATCCAAATATGCAATTGCTTCATTTATCATATTAAGCAGTGTACCTTCAAAGATAACATCCTTTATAACATTCATTTCTGTTCCAAATTTTTCTTCTGTTCCCTCATAACATATAAAACGGATCCTAGCACGGGGAAAGAAATTTTGAGGATTCTTTCCAAATAGCAAAATTGCAGCGGTACTGATTTGAATCTCGCCATCTTTTTCTTTTATGAAGCCTCTGTTTTCTTTGAGATATTCCAATGGACTTTTCCCATAATCAATCTCATCCGTATATTCTTTTACAAAGTCCATATCTATATCATCTATCGTAGCATCAGGCACAGCCTTATCTTCAAAGTACCGTTCTCCCTTATCATAATTAAGCTGAAGACATTCCTCAAATGTCTGCAATTTAGATTTATCACCAACTCTTAAGAATACATCATCTGCCTGATTTGCATGCACTTGTGGACTTGCATCAATATGCATTACAAGTACATGATTCTCTCTTCCCTTTTCATCAACACACAGAACTTTTTCTATTCCAACTTTAATAGTTTCGCTCCTTTAGTTAAATCGCCAGAATAATATCTTCGAGATTTATTATCAAATCCGCTAATTCTATTTCTGTTCCACCTGTAGGAGTAAATTTTAAATCTGCATACACAAGTTCTTTATAAAAATAATTTTCCGAAAAAGAACTCAACAGCTTTTCTGAATTTGTCACTTATCCACCACCTATCTATTATTGGCAAGCCATCATCTATCAGCATTTCATATTTAGCAATAATAAGGCTGGAATTTTTCAATCCACAGGCTTAATATATCTTCTTCTTTTAGTTGTTCCAATACAAGCCAATAACTCCTGATTCACTAATTCGTTTAATAATTGTCTTGTCCTTGGACCTTTTAATCCTATCTTTTCTGCCACCTGTTACGCACTATATTCAACACCAGCCTCCATAATGGCTAAAATCTGCTCATGTCTTTCTGATAACATCATTCCTTCCCTGTTTTTTAAATCTGCTGATTTTTCTGCTGATTCTGCTGATTTATCATCAGATTCCTTTTCCATCTTCATCGCAAGTGTCACCTGATCGAGATTTGTATCTTCAATCAATTCAGGTTTTATCCATCCTTCTGACTTCCACACATCAAGAATTGTCGGGAATCCAGAGCCAGCATTATCGCCAAATCCAACCAATCTAAGCATAGTCTGCATATGAGGATTTCTTGACTTTGAATTGCCTTCACGATAAATATCCCCTAACCCTCTGCTTGAAGCAGCAGGTATCACATGTGAAGTGCCGCAGACTCAGGACAACGGCTCAGATGTGACGATCCGACCTCAGTTTGAACCTGCGTTAGTACCACCAAATACCGCATCAGGGAAAATCATCCAGATTCCACAAAGAAAAATCATTTAAAAGAAATCCAGCAATCATCAGGATTTCTTGCTATTAAAGTTAATGACAAGCACACAAAAACGATAAAAAAAGAGTAGTTGCTATTAGTAGCAAATTAGTAGCAAAGCAGAAGGAAAAGTCTCGGAAGCCGCTTATTTAGTGGGTTCCAAGACTTGTGTCTTCTATTCAAACTCTTTTTCAGGTTCGATTTTTCATATAAATCTGCTATTACTGCGTTGCAAAACCGCATTATTTTGATATGGTTTTGCATCTTGTTAATATGGTTTCAAAATTATTGTACCCAAATTGTACCCAATATACATTTTACCACTTTCTGCATACACTACATTTTTTCCAACTTCTCACATAAGCTTGAAACCAGCTCATCAGTACTATCATCCTCTAAAAGAAAATGTTTTAATACATCAAATCTGGCCATCCGATTTATCAGCTTGCGTGTCCCTTCAGAAGAAGCCTGCTTATATTTTTTGAATAAATCATATAAATTTCTCTCTTCCAAGGATAAATCCAATGTAACATTTTCCTCGTTCTTAAATTTATCGTATATATCTACAAATGCATAAAATTTCTTTACTTCCTTGTCTGAGATAGTTTTATTCTTTGACATAATATAAAAAACGACTGAAAACAATGTATATAATTGGCTTGTTCTTCTTAAAAATGGTAGTGTTTTATCACAAATAAATTTATCAACTAATTCCATTGCTTTTAATACTGCATTTCTATCCTTATCTGCATCATCATAATTCGATTCATAATCTCTATATGCATCATTTAGTGCCTTATCTGTTTGCTGATCTATAATCCCTCTTTTGTATAGCAATATCAAACTCGCGCAAAACTCAACATCCTGCATGCGTTTTACTACATTTGCTCTAAATAATTCTTTTCCTTCCTTACTCCAAAATTCATTTTCTGCTAGCTCTCTCGCTAAAGCTGCAAATTCTCCACTTATAACATTTCTTCTCTCTTGATTATTTAGATTATAATCTGTAAGATTTAATCTTTTAAACATATTTTTTACATCGTCTATTTTTACGTCTCTCGCAATTTCGATGACAGATAATTTATAATCCCAGAAATCTTTTTTTTCGTCGGGTGATAAGTCAGAAAAATATTTATTTCCAAACCTTTGTTTGCTCTCTTCTTCGAGTAAATAATTTCCTTTAAGTTTAAACTCTCCGTTTACAAAATTTTGAATAGCAGTTATCCTTTGCTGCCCATCAACAATGTGCAAAATTGCTTTTCCTGTCTCTGGATCAGTTTCAGAATTCCAAAAATATACTGATGGGACAACCAAATTTAGCAAAATAGTTTCCACTAATCTTATCCAATCCTTTTCACCCCAAACCGCTCTTCTCTGATACGAATAATCAACAACCAATTCACCTCTTTTTCTCATTCCAATTATTTCACTTATTTTCTTATAGTTTTGGTCAAATTCAAATTTCATTTTGTAATAAAACCTCCTTCGTTTTCATAATTCCATCTAATTGATAATCCTCAAGATCTTCCCAATTTCTGTATATTCTATAAGAAATTGGATGAATAATTGATAATTCACCTTGTAACAAAATATTACATTTTGATATTTTTTCTTCCCATCCTTTCCTTAATCCTTCCAAATCTTTAAACTCTTTATCGTTTATATATCCTCTAAATATAGATTTAGTAATCGATGTATATTTGGGAATTACATTTTTTTTACGTTCTTCTCTTATTTTATCCCAAATTTCCCCAAACAAACTATTAGATATAATAGCAATATCAATATCCGATTCTTTTTGATTACTATCGCTAGCATTTTCAACGAAATGTCTAAATGGTTTTTGAGGTGATAAACTCATTCCTAATTTTGCACTTCCTACAATTTGCGCACTGTGAAAGCTAACTTCAAAGCAGTCTGATACAATTTCTTTAAATCGATCCATTTTATCAATAAGTTCATTTCCTTCTGTATGTTGATATTCCGCAAAATACCAATTGTTGGTTTTTATTATGTACTTTATATAAAACTCTCTAGCCTCTAATTTCTTAATATCTTCTTTTATAATACTTTCATCGTATATCATTAGCGCTTTCCTCACATAGTCGACTATATTCACATATTAATTTACGTAATTCCTCTCCAACTTTCTCCGCCATCAATACTGGAACACCATTTCCAACTGTCTTAAACATATCGGTTAATGACATTGTCTTTGGCAATTCAAACTCCATAGGTGCCGATTGTACCGCCAAAACTTCCGCCACACTGAGCCTTCTTGCCTTATATGGATGTAAATGAACTTCATTATTTCCATATGCCGCAGTTGGCGAATACCTCCATCTATGCAATCTTTTATAGGATTTTTTTGAAACATCCCCCTCATCTATTGTCTGCATTCTATTTAGTCCAGCTTTTGGGGTAAAATAATTATTTGCGTTTGCATGGATCTCCACTCTATTTTTTTCAAACCAGTACTGAATTGTTAACTCTTTAATAATTCCAACTGGAGGTTTTGTAATACTACCTTCAACAAATCTTTCTGTCGTAGGCCAGTCTATGTTCTTTATCATTTCAAGAGTATTATAATTATGAATTCCCCAATTAAACTCCTGTACTAATTTTTTTATAATTTCTCGCTGATGTTGATTAGTACATTTTATCCCGATCATTATTACTCTCTCTCTTTCCTGCGGCACACCGTATTCAAGAGAATTTAGCAACTTATCTATAATATAATATCCTTTTCTCTTCATCTTTCTATACATTTTGTCATAAAATTCCTTATGTTTTTTGGTCTTCCACAAACCTTTAACATTTTCAAAGACAAAAAAATCAGGCTCTTCTTTTGCTATAAGATCAAAATATGTTTTTGATAACTTTCCATTGTCCCCCTTTGCTCCTTTGTTTTTTCCAGCAGTAGAAAAATCAGGGCAAGGCGGTCCTCCTATAAATCCTATAATACTATTTTTTTTCTCTTTCCTGACTATATCATCAAGGATTGAATTTTCCTTCAGATAATCGCATATGTCATCATTAAAATATCCATATTCGGGTTTAGGCATCTGCATTTTTTCTCTTGAATATTTATAAGCATCTAAAAACGGTTGGTATTTTTCTGAAACCATAGCTATATCAAATCCTGCTTTCTCCATTCCCAAATCCAATAAACCACAACCCGAAAAAAAAGAAAATAATTTTATCTTCATTATTTATTTTTGCACCCGGTGCATCCTCCATACCTTTTTACTTTTTAATAACTGCCCACTTCTGCAGTTTCTAATTTTACATTAGCCAAATATTTTGCGCCATGCATTTTCTTATAACTCATCATTGTCATGAATATTCATATCCCATATTGTTTCTCCAACTACTTTTACACATTCGTCAACATTTCTAGAAATCTCTTTTCCCCAAAATCTAATCACAGTCCATCCCATAAATAAAAGTTGTTTATTTATCTCATCGTCTCTCTCTATATTTTTCTCAATTTTTTGTACCCAATATTGACTATTATTTCCTTGTTCCAGCCTTGGTTTAAGGACTTCCCAATCTTTTCCATGGAAGAATTCGCTATCGCAAAATATAGCAATTTTATATTTTGTTAATGCTATATCCGGTTTCCCTGGTAATTTTTTATAATTTTTACGATAACGAAGACCTTTTTGCCATAACGCTCTACGTAGTTTTATTTCAATACTAGTATCACAAGACTTTATGCATTGCATATTTCTTCTTCGTTGTTCTCTAGTTAAATTATCCATTTATATTTTCCTGCAATTTTCCACTTACCGCCTTTGCCACATACCAAAACATCACCGGCGGAATGGCATTTCCCAAGGCTCTATACTGGGCAGCCTCACTTCCAACAAGTTCAAAATCATCTGGAAAAGACTGTATTCTCGCCACTTCTCTAGGTGTAAATCTGCGGTATCTCTTATCTTCCATAAGCACTGGATCTGTACTATTTAAAGACACCTTTGCCAAATGCGCCCCCACCGTATTACAAGGCTTATTAATATCCTGTGCCCTTCCCTTGTTCATACTCTCTCTTTTTTTCATCATTCCAGCTACAGCACGTTCGCTAAAAAAATATTTTTCATCCACTTTTTTCTCAATGACCTTTTTTAATGGTGCAAAATTATTTTCATCTTCTATCTCCACATCTGGAAATGAAAAATTTACATTTAAATCTTTTCTAAATCCAACAATAATCACACGTTCCCTCTTTTGTGGCACTCCATAATTGGCTGAATTCAAAATGCGGTACTGAACATCATACCCACTTTCTTCAAATTCTTTCATGATTAATGGAAATGCACTTTTTTTATTTGCTGTAAGAATCCCCTTTACATTCTCTGCAATAAAACATTTAGGTTGTCTTTCCCTTAATATCCTGCACATCTCGAAAAACAGCTTTCCTCTTTCATCCTTTACGCCGAGACGTTTGGGATTCTGTGCAATAATAGAAAAAGACTGACATGGGAAACCACCTGTCAAAATATCAAACTCTGGGATCTCTTCCGACTTTACCTCTCTGATATCGCGGTTATCAGGCGTAATTCCAAAATTCTCTTTAAAAATATTACAAGCATTATCATCAATATCATTGGCATAAACTATCTCCATGCCATTAGACTTATAATGTTTACCCAAGAAATCAAAATCACCCAACAATCCAACATCCGTTCCACCACATCCACAAAACAATGATGCTACTTTTAATTTTTCCATGTTAACAGCTCCTCAAATTGTCCCACTTGCTTGGGATCAAATGTTATATCCGCTCCATCCGCAGGTATCATATCGATCTTATCTTGCTTATAAAGTCCTACCGGATCTTGTAACAAAAACAATTTTCGTTCCGATTTACTAAGAAGCAAACGATATACAAAATATCTATCATGAGTACTGCTCGCTGTATTCCACTCATTTTTTGTCAAATGAATTCTGTTAAAATGTAATGGTTTTGAACTAATAGTCGTTTTGACTTCAATATATCTCTTTCGCTCATCCAGCTCTACCGAACTAATATCATATCCAACGGCAAATTGCGTAGGTATTCGCTTAATCAAATGAATCAAATCCTCACGACCACCTAATTTAATTCTCATGCACTCATGCCCATGAACCAGACTTTCACCTATGTCACCTATGTCTTTTGTTGTCAGCATATCATAATATGTAGCAATACGCTTTTCAATCACATCATCCCTTTCAATAAAGTCTGCTAATCCAGCATCTTTGGCATTTCTTGCATTTTCTTTAAGCTGCTTTAATTCTTCCGCATCATTTGCAATATATGCCAAAATATCTGTTGAAAAATCCGTATTCTTCATATCTCTATTGACATATGCAAACCAGCCGTCACTACAGGCTTTCACCGTCTCCAAACTTCCATGACGACTTTGTATCATATTGTCATATCCATCAAACCACTCATTGGATTCACAAAATTTTATAATCGATTCTTCTTCCAACGTATTAAGATAGTATGTTCTACTATCATAAGTCTTCAAAAGATTTGCAATCTCCATGTAATCCAAAATATCGCCTGCATAACGTACCACATCTCCAGTTTGATCATACGTCATTTTATTCTTTCGATTATCTGAAATCCTCTTCCATGTACTCTCAACACCTTCGTGTTCTCTGGTCACACGCAAATCATTAAATATACAATGACATACCTCTGGTTTAGTTATCCCAATAGAATTTTCACCTTCTCTATTAGCATATCTTAATAATTGCAAAACATATTGTGCAGGTTTGAATTTTATGCCTTGCTCTATCTGCTCCAATACCGCCCTAGGCTTTATATGTGCACCCGGATATTGAAAATTGTATAGAAATACTTTAAAACACTCAACCAAATCTTGATTATTAGCTAATTCTATTGCTCGTCTACCCGGTTTGTCTGTTATCTCCGTATGTTGTATAAATCCAAACAATGCTGAAATCTCTGTTCTCCAATTATTTATTGTTTTTAATTCCCTATGTGCATTTCCCGGATATCGAAACAGGGCAGCATTTACATCAGCAACAAAATCATCCGTTGCTTTCTCACCTACCCTTGCAATTTCCTCTGCAACATATATTAAAACATTTTCTATATCTCCTTTAAAGCGAGGTCTAACATGATGCAACCTAAAATAATACTCTTTTGGTATTTGATATTCAGCCATTATTTTCATCTCCTAACGCTTTTGTTAATTGCTCTGCAATACACTGTGCCATAAGCGGTGGCACTGCATTTCCCACTTGTCTAAACTGTTGTGTTTTGTTGCCTAAAAAAATAAAATCATCTGGAAACGATTGTAATCTTGCACACTCCCTAACCGTTGGTACTCGATTATATTTATAATGAAAATGATGTCTATGTCCTGTATCAATAGTAGGTGCAGGTTTATCACTTGCAAATCTTGTCCATGCAACATGAAAATTTCTACTATTTCTATATTCTTCTGGTAAATCCTTATAGTTTCCACCATCTGGAACCAAAGATATTATTTTTTTGACTTTTTCAGAATGATTTGCAGCAACATGATTTCTAACCACACTTGAATTTTTTCTCATTAGTTTTTGATAATCGTTCTGTGCATCTGTGAGATATAGCGCATTCTCACAACCTAATTCACTCTCTAATGTGGGAAGATCTGACAATGCCATGCTACAACTTACAATTTTAGTGATAGCTTTCGGATATTCGTAGTGTCCCTTTTTCATTCCCACAAACACTACACGTTTTCTATTTTGCGGCACCCCATAATCTGATGCACATAATACTTTATATTGAATTTCATAGCCCAAATCAGTAAATTTCTTGATAATACTATCTTTGATCTGTCCACCAAATAAGCTTACAAGCCCCGGAACATTTTCAATTACAAACGCTTTCGGCTTGATTTCTTCCACTAAACGTATATATGTCAAATAAAGCTTATTTCTAGGATCATCAAATTTTCTCGGTCCTGAAAGTGACATTCCCTGACAAGGAGGTCCACCTATAATGACATCTATAGTTTTATATCCAATTAATGGTTTTATATCCTTTTCATATGTTAATTCTGTTATATCTCCGCAAATCGATTTTGACCCTTTGTGATTTAATTCAAATGTTTCTAAGGCTTTAGCATCATTATCTATTCCCAGTAAAATATTGTAGCCTGCCTTTTCAAATCCATAAGATAAACCTCCACATCCACAAAATAAATCAATGGCGTTTAGACTTGTTTTCATTTTGTTTTTTTACCTTTCTATTATCCTCTGGTTTCTCTGCATTCTCTGGAATTGCCCAAGCTTCTCCCAACTTAAATGTACCTTTTATCCGGTTTTCAGAGCATAATATTTGTACTCTGCGTTGAGAAATATTCCATTTTTTTGCAGCTTGATTTGCTGTCATATAACCCATATTATTTACCTCAACTTTCATATATCATTATATTCTACGGGGCGAACAAAAGCAACCTGATCTTTTCTCATTTCATTCCAATCACATATAGTAAAAAGAGACATCGTTTTCATTGATGTCTCTCCAACTATTTTTTATCAGCCATATAATATTTCTGCTCTCACAACCTCCTCCGCTCTCTCTCGAACATTATTCATCCTCTGCACCCAAAGCATCTGATTTTTCTCTTTCAGATGTTCAGTCACGCCCTCTTGTTCTGCCATTTGCTTTACAAGTAAATCAAACTGCGTCTCTGCCTGTTCCTGCATCATAAGCAAATATTCCTTTATTTTTCCACTTAATAGCATCGCCTGATAGATACCGCTCCGATGCTCTTTCAGATAATGTCTTCTCATAAGTCCAAACTTTCTCAATTCCCCTTCCGGCTCTGGATCAGAAATTAAGTTTGGTATCAAATAATCTCCATTTTTTTCGTATGTAATATTCATAAACAATCTCTCTTTCCACGAATTACAATTCGGTACTGATATTGTGTTTTCTCGATGTGCCATGTTCCTGTGTATGCATAGATTTTTGTTGTGTTTGCTCTTTCACAACCTTCTGCTTTTCTGTCAAGCGTTCTTTCATTGTCTTAGGCTCTAATGACTTCACAAATTCTGCAAAGGCTTCGCCCAATCCTCTGTTGGAAATAAACTGCTTTATTTTATCCAATAGTCCACTCACATCTGATACTTTTTTCTCTAGTGCAACAATCTTCTTTTCGTATTTCTCCAACATCTTATTTCTGGATACAGCTCTACCGAAAGCATCTATGATTTTTTACCAGTCGCTTTTCTTTACCTTGACATATTCTTCACTGCCAAAAATATTGCTTACTGGAACTGCTGCACTTTTCAATTTTTTGGTATCTTTCTCTGTTTCTTTGACAATTGTCTTTAGGGTATCTGCTCTCAAATCATGTTTTTTCAGCACTTCCTTGTTATCTTTTTCCTTCTCATCTAACTTTGCGATCTGATCGGCAAGTTTCTCTGCCTGTTCTGCCAGCCTTTGATTATTTTCTTCTATTTTCACCTCTTGATGCTCCAACTTTTCCACTTTCTGCATCGCAGCTTTATACTCCGGCAGGGTAAGGTTATCTCTCTGTACACCCAACACCTCGACATCAATTCCTTTCTCCTGACAAAGTTCCGTCAGATAAGCTCGCTCCCTCTGTTGCCATGCAACTGTTTCATTTTCCTTTTTGCTGACCGCCTTTGCAAATCCCATTTGCTGCAATGCCTTAGTCAGACTGTTGCGTGTTTTCATGCCTGTTTTATAGCCATTTGCAACCGGAATATAATCAATGTGCAAGTGCGGCGTTGCTTCATCCAAGTGCATAACACAATTAAACAGATACAAATTGGGATTACGTTCCTGAAATGTTTTTGCATATTGCTCCAATATTTCAATGGCTGCTTTTGCCTCCTCTGTAAGATTTCCATCTGCATTGCAATAAAAATGCTGCAACATCAGAATGTAGCAATTCTTCAATGTTCTTTTCTTGGTTGTGTAATACCATTTGTTCAGGGACTTTCTCATATTCTTTTCATCCGCACTAAGCTTCTTCTCTGCTTTTTTATACCCTGGTGCAAGACTTCTGACATCCATTGTTGCTAGATACTCACATAAATAATTTCTGACCGTCTGTTTGGAAATGCCATATCTTTCTGATACTCTTTTGATTGCTTCTATTCTCATGCTCTCCTCTGAAAGAAAAGGAAGAATACCTGAAATCATGTTATATCTCTGATATGCTGTTTTTCTGCTCTCCCCCTCCATGACATCTATTATGTCTATTGCTTCTGCCCTGGTTTCTTCCTCTTTTTCCACACAATCAGATAATTCCTCATATGTTTTCCATACCGGCATAGTCTTTTTTACATAATCAAGCACAAGCACTTTTTCTTTCAAGTCCAACACCCGATATATTTTTTCTTCTGCTCCAACTTTTCCTTTTAGAAGCATTCCTTTTCTCATATCTGCTTTGTTCATGAGCCTACACCTCTTCTTCTATCACAATGCCCCAATCACTCACACCATGGGACTTCCAATAGTTTCTGCTTGCATCCAAAAGCTTTGTTGTCATTGGCTTTGTAAGATGCTTTCTGCTCACACATTCCCTTACCATAAGGTTTCCATCGGCTTTTGTTATAACAAAATCAGATGTATATGCCCCTTCTTCTAATCCTTGCAACAATACATTGACTTGGAACGCCTTCACCTCTTCTGCTTCCGACAATAGATTTGCATAGGCATATTGAATTGCATCATAAGTTTTACAAACATCATCACACTTATTCACATACCTCTTTGTACATTTTGCTCCTTTGTAATTCTTTTTCCTCATAAAATGCCACCTTTCTTTCCAAGGAATACAAGAGTAGGAAAATGCCAAAAATGAGCTTTAGTTTTTGGCAAAATGCCAAATTTGCGATTTTTGGCAAAACGCCAAAAACGCGAATCCTTGGAAGCCTTGATTTTAGGGCATCCCCAAAAACGGATTTTGCCAAAAATGAAATCTCCATATATTCAGGCAACCCTCTTTATCCTCAAAAGGCAAAATCCTTTATCCTCATCCATTTTCTCTTTCAAGGCATTTTAGGACTTCCTTCAAGGTCTTGGCTCACTCTCTCTTTCTTCTCTCTTATCTCTCGATATTCCTCTATTTTCAAGGCTTTCTCCATGGTTTTAAGTAAAAGAAAAAGACCTCATAGAACGGTTTTTCCGCTCTACAAGGTCTTTATTTTCTCGTTATTTTATTCATTCCCTAGGCTAAAGATTTTTGCCCCTTGAAGATAAAGGGCGTTGCCTTGGGATATGAAAATTATTCAAACTCGGCAAGTTGTCGCTTTGACTTAAACTATTTTGTTTAAGTTTTATTTAAAATCTGCTGATATTTTACCTCATTTGCACATTTTATTTTGGCTTACTGATTTTCTGTTGCCAAAGTGTTGCCATGAAACAAATTATAACTATTGACTACAGAAAGGTCAAGCCACTAATCCATCTTCACGTTATATATTGTTTTCTGAAACGAAACCTGTGATGCTCTGATTTTTTTAGGATACACGTCCTTATACCTGTAAATACTCATAATAATTCCTACCAATGCATAGCACAATAAAATATTACTTCTGCCAATGGATAAAAATGGCAAGAAGGAGGATGCTGGTGGAATTATCCCCAAAGCACCTAACAAGTTTAATAAAATATTTAATAGGATTATCATTCCACAACCGAATCCCATAACCATGCCAAGTTCATTTTTTTGTTTAATAGAAGCACCAAAAATAAACATTACAAGTGCTGCCAAGACAGCAACAACAACGATTCCGGCAATACTTCCATAGCTATTGAGAATATAAGAAAAAATGTAATCACTATTAAACTCCGGCAGACTGCCAATCACATCATTTCCGCTATTACCTACAAACAAAATATCTTTGCTAAATGTTCTGAGCATTGAAGTAAGATAAAATCCTTCTCTTGAAGCAGAAAAAAAGGAGCGAATCCTTGCTTCCTGATACTCTGCCAACAAATGAAATGTGTACATCACAAACAACAACATAATAGGCAAAAACATGAAAACTGCCCACAGACTAACAATTGTCTTTTTTACCGATATTTTGAACCACCCCTTTAGAATAGCCACCGTAAGCTGAATTAGCATACTAATCATCATAATTATCGCAACAATAAGATTCGGCATTCGAAAAGTGATAAAAACAGGAATAATCAGACAAACAATCGACTTTAACAATGCAGAAAAACCACCATCTCTATATTTATATAAAATTGCTCCATAAATTGGTACATAAAACATCATCAGCGAAGTAGCAGAGATTCTGAACATTCCAAATCCGATACTATACCGTACTCCATTAATATCGCCACCAAAGAAACCGGCCAAAAGCAAAATCCCCATAGTAATTATGAATAAACCTATTATCTTGGAGTATTTTGCAATTACAGTATAATCAATAAAATAAATCCCACACATTAAGACAAAACCAATAAAAACAGAATAAACAAAACTTTCCGTCTCAAGTTGATACATCTCCTGCATAAACGGTTCCAAATTACTATATCCACTTTGATAAAATATAGACTGCTGTAGCAAAATTCCTAGCAGGCTCAATATTCCTACAATAACAAGTAATTTCCAAGCAATCTGGGGCTTATGAATTTTATCTAATGAAATACCAACCGTAACCGGATCACCCATATCTGCAACAGCATTTTTTTCTGCTTCTTCATATGACATTCCATCAGCAATATTGTCTTCTATCTGACTTTCAATATGTCCCCTTATCTCCTCGGCAATATATGGTCTTGCTTTTTTACAACGAATTTGCAATAACAGTTTTTCCAAATATTTTTCCATATTTACACCCCCATTGCAAGAACATTGGCTACAGCAGATTGATATTCGCTCCATTCTGCTTTCTTTGTTTCCAGCAATGCTCTTCCCTCTTTCGTGATGCTATAATACTTCCTCGTCTTACCAACATATTCCTGCTCATATACCTTAAGCAATCCTTTTCCTTCTAAACCATGCAATAAAGGATACAATGTTCCTGCTTTCAATTCAAACACATTACAGGATTTTTTACGCAGAGTATCAATCATCTCGTAACCATACATATCTTTTTCCGCAAGTAATCTGAGTAGAAGCATTGTCATACTTCCAGAAATTAATGCCTTATCAACAGCCATATCTAATCCTCCTTATGTAGATAGTCTATATATTGGTTACCTATAGTATATATCGTCCATCTATATAAGTCAATATAATTTTAGGTTCTCTTTATTTTCTATCAATTTCGGCTGTATCAACGGATATGTCCAGTTCTCAGGCAACTCATTCATAAGCACAACTTTCTCCATTTCGCTATGTAATTCTTTCGCAAATTCAGTTATCTCTGCAAAACAAAGCAGTCCAAACGTTTCTTCACCGGTATCATTTACTCTAGTTTTACCTGTCACCGAATATACGCATATTGGTTTTATCTCAAATTTGATAGCTCCAGTCTCTTCCTGCAACTCCCTTTTAGCTGTTTCAAAAATATCCTCCCCATCTTCTCTATGCCCTCCCGGCACTTCATATGTATCTCTTTCTTTATGCTTGCAAAATACCCACTTGCCGT